>ERZ857969.98-NODE-98-length-135378-cov-5.175558_pt1 | contig 135378 bp, 125 predicted proteins | sample MGYA00519864_ERZ857969 | MGnify/ENA primary metagenome ERZ857969 (study PRJEB31778, sample SAMEA3449382) | human gut metagenome | biome: human gut; feature: human-associated habitat; material: faeces | place: United Kingdom | collected 2010/2012 ...
TAAATATTTTCAAACTTTTTCATAAAATCACTTGAATTTTATATAGTTAGCTCCTAAAAGAAAAAACAGGTCACCCTGTTTCTTCTTGGTTGGTTCTCTTTTTATATTATGACAAGTGGAAAGTAAGTTTATATGAAGTAGCCAACCTCTACTATTTTTCTCACATTTATTTTACCTCTTTTGATTTAAAAAGTCTACTTTTTATCAATGTTTTTTTATTATGGTCGAATAATTTCAACAAACTTAAAAGTATCATTTTCAAATGTAAAATGTAATATACAACAATTAGTAAGGCCTCCACTTTTTAATACTTCTCCAGGATCAATAACAGTGGATAAAAAACACATACAAGCACCAGCATGTGAAAGAGCAAGAACTGTTTGATGATCTTCTTTATCCATCACATCTGTAAGTGTTTCTTTTAATCTTTTTTGTACATCTTCTCTTCTTTCTCCACCATAATGTGGAAATAAATCATCATAACCAAAATCATCAAACTTAGGGTTTAAATCTTCACTTTCTCCTTCAAATAAACCAAAATTTCTTTCTTTTAATCCCTTCAATCTTTTATAATAATGGTCTCCAATAATAAGTTCAATCGTATCGCAACATCTTTCTGATGTACTACTATAATAATGGTCAAAAGAAATATCCTTTAAGTATTCTTTAGCTTTTAAAGCTTGTTGTTTTCCTAATTCAGTTAATGGTGAATCACACCATCCTTGAATTCTTCTTCTAACATTAAATAATGTTTGTCCATGTCTCATTAAATATAAATCTTTTTTCATAAAAATTCTCCTATCCAAAAATTTCTTGAATGACTTCTAATAAATCTTTTTGTTCTTCATTCATGGGTATACAAGTATTAATTTCTTGATAATATTTTTTCAACAAATCATTATTTCCTATTTGTTGTAAAGTTGTCATTATTTTGTAATAAAGCATAAAGCGATATTGTGGATAATTCTTACAAAGCTCTTTTATTTCTTCATCTAAATTTTCTTGAGTATATTTTGTAAGAGTGCTTAAAACATCCATTTGAATTTCTACATATCTTAAAGAAAGAGCATACTCATTTTGTAGTTCTTTTAAAAGTGAATAAATTTTTGTAAGAAAAGAACCTTGATGTTCAACATAATCAATTTCTTGGAAAACACGTGTAAAAAATTGTTCCAAATCAATACCATAAGGACTAAACGTATTTTGTAAGTCTTGATTTTTTTCATGTTTCATTTTGATTAAACGCTTCATGATACTTTGTGTTTGTTCAAGCAAATCATAATAATCATGATCTTTTTGAATCAAATCAATAATATCACTAGCTATATAGTTTTTATCTGGAACTTGATGAATATCTTCATGATGTTCAATGACTTTAACAATATAATAAACAAGTGCATCATCGTCAAACATTTCATTTTTTTCACCTAATCGATCTAATTGTTGATCATATTTTTCATCAAAATATGCAATTGTTTCATCAGTATCTTTACAATCATTATAGTAATTTAAAACTTCTTCATATTTTATATCAATATCATTATGATGAAGTTCTTTTTCTATCATATGATATGTCAAATTTTGAAAAAGCTTTTGTTTTTCATTTAAGTAAGTTTGATTATCTTTGTATTCTTTTTTTAATGTATGTATTGTTGTCTTCATAAAAAACCTCCTGCATTATTTTAACACATTTAAAATAAAAAAAATACGATAAATCATTACCGTATTTCTTCTAAAAATTAAAACTCATTTTTTCTTCTATAAAATCTAAGTCCAAATAAAATTCCACCCAATGAAGATATCAATAACATAAGATTTTCTAAAATTTGTGTATCATCACCCGTTTTAGCTTTTTTAGATTCTTGCTTTGGAGTTTGATCAGATTTATTTTCTTTAGTTTCTATTTTGTTTTCTTCATAATTATTTGTATATTCAATAGTTGTTGTTTCATCTTTTTCTACATTGAGATTTGCTGCTACATCACCTTTTTCTTTTCTATCTATGATAGATACTATATGAGTAAGCTTGTATCCTTGAACATCATCATTAAGCTCTTTGACTGTATATTTACCAGCAACTTTTGTTAACTCTAACATCCACTTTCCACTATTTTCATCATACTCAAAATCATTTAATGAATAGACCTTTTTATCTTGTGTATCTTTGTCTATAACTTCAAATTTTATAGATTTTTCTGCTTGTTCTTTTGAAATATTACCTTTTACAATTTTAGCAATCACAAGTTTACCTGGTTTAGCTTTATCTTTCATAATAATCTTATTGTTTTGATAGTCAACAACTTTACCATCTTCCCCAACAACAAATGTTATTGGCTTAGCTATTTCATAACCTTTTGGTACGTTTACTTCAATTAATGTATAAGTTCCAGGTACTAATTTTAAATTATAAGAATTTTTACCATCCGTTATCCAGTGAGCAATTTCTTCATTTGCTTGATTAATAACTTTAAGCTCTGCACCTGCTATTTTTTCATCATTTTCTTTGTCTACTTTATCAACTTTTACATCATAAGTTGTTAATTCATAAGTATTTTCAAAAGCTACTGTTGCTGCAGTTCCTTTTTCTACATCAACATCTACACTTTTACCTTCATTTACTTCATTTCCTATCATGTAGATTGTTTTTACAAGGGTATAACCATGTATATCATCAACAAGTTCTTTGACAGTATAACCTCCTGTATTTTCTTCTAATTCTAGAATCCAACGATTTCCATCATAAATAAAATCATTTAATGAATATATATGAGATTTTTGTGTATCATTTTGTGTTACTTCAAACTTTATTGAATCACCAATTTGTTCCTTTGATAAATTTCCTTGAATTGTTTTAGTAATAACCAATTTACCTATAGGTTGATCTTTCATGATAACTTCATTGACCACTTTATCATTGATTTTTACTTTTCCATCTTTTGTAACCACAAATTCGATAGGATTCGCAATTTTATAACCATCAGGTGCAGTTATTTCAGTTAAAATATAATTTCCATATCCAAGATTAACCTTTTGTCCATCCTTTGATGAATCAATACTAATAATTTCACCTGTATCCTTATTTTGGATTTGTAAACTAGCGCCCTCAATATCTTCATTATTTAAGATATCTTGTTTACGAATAGAGACTTCATATAATTTTGGAGTATAACTATTTTTAAAAGCTACATTTCCTTCACCTTGATCTTCAATTTGTATACTTTCTGTTTTTTGATCTTCTACTTCTTGTCCGTTTATTATATAAGTGGTTTTAACTGTATAACCTTCTATTGATGAATTTGTTTCTTCAACTGTATATTCTCCAGCTAAAACATCCAATTCTTTCGTCCAAATTTTGTTTACTTCATCATAAGAAAAATCATCTAAAGTATATTTATCTACTTTGTTTGTTTTTTGATTTGTTACTTTAAAAGTAATCTTTTGTGCATCTTTTTTGGGAATATCCCCTTCTATTGTTTTAGTAAGAATTAATTTAGCTTGTGTTTTTTCATCTTTCATAGTGATTTTATTTTCACTCATGCCTTCAATCTTACCATTTTCATTCACTGTAAAATCAATAGGATCCGCCACTCTATAACCATAAGGAGCTTCTTCTTCAATAAGAGTATATTTCCCAGGAGATAATTTTAATTTATGCGTTTTTTCATCATCTTGACCAGAAATCCATCTTTCTACTAGATTACCTTCTTCATCAATTACTTTTAACTTCGCACCATCTACTTCTTTTGTACCAGAAATATCTGTCTTATCTATTTCAACATCAAACACATTTAAATCATAATTATTTTCAAATTCAATAAATGTCGTTTTATCTTTTTTAACAGTAACCTTTTCTGCTATTTTATCTGTTACCTTTTCTTTTATTTCACCATTTTCATTTATTTGATATTGAGTTAAAGATAATTTATGCCCTTTTATAGACGTTACTAATTCTTCAACTTTATATCCTCCTGCAACTTGTATTAATTCCTTTGTCCATTTTTTATTACTTTCATCATAATTAAAGTCTTTTAATGAATACGTATTTACTTCTTTCGTTGAATTATTTGTTACTTTAAAACTTATAACTTTTTCAGCTTGTTCTTTATTGATTGAACCAGTAACACTTTTACTAATTACTATTTTCCCAGGTTTTGCCTCATCTTTCATGATGACTTTATTTGTTTTACTATAAGTACCATCCTTACCTTTTATAGATATTTCTCCATTTTTAGAAACTTTAAAATAAATATCATCTGCTTTTTTATAACCGTCAGGTACTACTTCTTCAATAAGTATATACTCACCAAACGGTAATGAAACAGTATGTGTCTTATCTTTTTCACTGACCCATGAAGCTACTTCTTCTTTTGTTTTTTGATTTACTATTTTAAGTGTTGCTCCAGCAATTTCCTTTTCATTTGTTAGATCTTGTTTGCTTATAGCTACTTCATATGGTTTTGGAGTGTAACTATTTTTAAAGGCTACAGTTACTTCACCTTGATTTTCAATTTGTATACTTTCAGTTTTTTTACCTTCTATTTCTTGTGTATCAATTTTATAAGTTGTTTTTACTGTATAACCTTCCACTGACGAATTTGTTTCTTCAACTGTATATTCTTCAGCTAAAACATCTAACTCTTTTGTCCAAGTTTTACTTGCTTCATCATACGAAAACTCATCTAAAGTATATTTATCTGTCTTCTTTGTTTCTTGATTCGTTACTTTAAATGTAATCTTTTTGGCATTTTCTTTAGAAATATTCCCTTCTACTGTTTTAGTTAGAATAAGTTTACCTTTTTCGATATGTTTGTCTTCCATGATTATTGTATTTTGATCATTACCAACTATATTACCATCATTATCCACAACAAACGTAATATCATCAGCTACCATATATCCCTCTGGTGCTTTGGTTTCTTTTAAAACGTATGTTCTTGGTTCTAGTTTAACTTTTCCTGGATTATTATTTTCGCCAGTTATCCAACTTTTTACAGTTTCATTTGTATCTTTATTAATAATACTTAGGTGTGCGTTCTTCAATTCAGATTTCGTCTGTGCATCTATTTTACTAATTTCAATAGTATTTTCTTTTGTTGTTCCTTTTTCGTTAGAAATTGTATAAAAATGCATTGCTTGTGTTTTATCAATAAGTATTACAGGATAAGTATTATCTCCTTCTTTAATAGCTTCAGGATAATTTTCTTCACTATTTCCTTTAAATATAAAATAATGTGGTGTAGCATCTAATTTATAATTATCAGGTGCTTCTGTTTCAACAATTCTATAAAGAACATTTCTACTCAACCCAGAAAAAGTAAGATAACCCGTTGGTAATGTTTCGCCCTCTGCTTTTAATTTTGTAGCAGTTGTTTCAAAATTATTATTATATGTTACTTCACTACAGCTAAATTTGGCTTTTTCTAAGGCTTTTGTTTGATCACCTTTATCACATTTATAAAGTTTTATACTGACGCCTTTCCCTGTGGAAGCTCCTGAACTTTCAAGTACTTTTCCTTTCAAAGAAACATACGTCTCTAATTCAGATTGATTTGGTATTCCTTTTAAAGAACACTTATTGTAGGCATTTGTTTCATTTAATGCGCTACTATCTTCACCTACTGGTAAATTAATAGTTGCTTCATATTCAAGAACAACTTTCTTTTCATCAGGAATTATTATTTTTAATACATGTTTTGTTTCATCATAGCTTACTTGATTAGCCGTAGCTTTATTACCATTAATTGTTAAACTATTCATATAATAATCAAGAGCACTTCCCATTTCATCAACAAGTTCGATATCTTTACCCTCATTTAATTTAATTGCACCTTCATTCACCGTAATTTTATATCTAACATTTGGTGCTGTATCTTGATTATAAGTATATTCTTTCTTTAAAATATCGTTTTTTGATAACCCAAACCATCTTGTAGCTGTTGCTGTTGAAATATTGCCATTAATAGATAAAGACGCCTTATTGTCATAGGCTTTATCTCCTAGTGCTTTTGAAACATCTATAATGCTTGCTTTATATGTTAGATTTAAAGAATTTGTTTTCAAATAATCTAATGCTGCATTTGTAAATATAAACTTAACTTTTCCGTTTTCTTTTTCTACTTGAATATTCTTAAGAATCTCTTCATTTGTTATTTGACTATCCCATTTTTCAATTATATCTAATGAGTTATCTACATACTGTGTATTTTCAGGAAGTGTATCTTCAATAAAAACATTTTTTGCATCGGTTGGTACTTTTTTTACAATTAATTTCCAAGCCATTTCATCTTTATTACAAGAGCTACCCCAATAACCTTCTTTTTCAAGAAAAGTTTCAATTTTATAATCATAATTAGCATTACTTTCCCCTAATTTCTTTGTTTCATTAAAACATTCACCTTTATTTGCATAAGATGTTGTTGTTGATGGAATATTATCTAGAGATGTAATAACTTGTATAATAATAGTTCCTTCATTTACTTTTCCAAAGTCAAAAGTTAATTCTCTATCCTTTTGACTAAATATTGGTGTACCATTATATCCACTTTTAACTTGATATGATTTATAATTCATTCCTTCTGGCGTTGTATCTTTAACAATTAAATGATTTATACCATTTTCAGGAACATTAATTTTTATTTGCCATGCAACCTTTTGTGAATTTCCTGTTGTTAGACAAGTTTTTTCAATAAATTGATAATTTTCTTTTCCTACTTTAAATGAATCTGTATAATCCGTGTTTTGTGTATTACCAAAAGGATTAATAGTGAACGTATTACTCTTTGTAATAGCTGGCGCATTACTAGGATCTTCACCAAATTTAGTTTGGTAAGTCATCTTGTACTCCTTATCACATCCAGCAGGTACTTGGAAATTTCCAGTTGTTAAACTTTCCCATGTTAATCCTTCAATAGAAGGACTACATTTAAAACTTCCATCAATATATTCACCAATATTATCACCTAACGCGTCTTGAATAGTAGAACCACCAATATCAAAATTACCCCCAGGATTTAACGTAACTTCCCAATTGATAACTTTATTACTATCATCACCAGTAACACTATGCTTTTTTTCTGCCCAATTTTTCTTAATATATTCTAATTTCTTGTAAGAATTTTTTTCATTTGTTTGTGTATCACTCTTTACAGTTATGTTATTTCCAACTTTAGAATTCCAATCATCCGGATTATATGCAAAAACATCTTTTTTTACTTTTACTTTATATTTAGCATATAAAACTTCTTTATCATTCATACTTCCAATTGTATATTGAAATTTATTAGTTTCTTTTAAATTATTTGTAACTGTACCAGTATAAGAAATTGTACAGGCTTCATCTGTGTAAAATTGAACATCTCCATCTAATGTCATATTTTCATCCATTTGATCAGTCACAACAACGTTTGTTTGTGGACCAGTTGCTGAAACCTTTAATTTAAATTCTGCAGAAAGGTTATCCCCCTCACTTATAACTTTTCCACCTGTTTTTTCAATATCTACCTTATCGTTAGATTTATCACGATCCATATCAATGATAAATTGACCAACACCTGGTAAGTCTAGTTTCCCTTTTCCACCTTCATGATTGTTTGTAAATGAATCACTCAAAGTTCCATTGATGATAAGTGAACCATGTCTATTTGATTTACTAAAAAATAATTCACTTTGATCTCCTGCATTATATTTAACTGTAATTGTATTACCTTTTATTTCAAAATGTCCTACAGTTTCCGCACCTTCTTTTAGTTCCTTAATTCCTTCTTCCATGGTTATTCCATCAGGCAAAGTATAAACCATTGTATTATTATCTTTTGTTGGAAACTGATTATCAATAAATCCCCATACTAGTTTGATAGAAATTGCTGAACCATACGGTATTTTGTTTTCTATATTCGGCTGTAAAATATGGTCTCCAATTTTAATATAACTTCTATCAACTACATCACTTGGTAGATTTTTATCAATAAATTGAGATAAATCTACCGATTCTTCAGCAAATGCACTAAATACATTTGTTGAAACTGCTGTTACTATCATGGCTACCACCAATAATAGTGAAAACAACTTCTTCTTTCTATTCATTATTCTTCCTCCCAATTTTACAAAACTATAAAAAAATATTGACGATAAATGATAATTATAAAGAAAAAGCCGCAAGAAAAGACTAAGTACACATTATCTGCAACTCAGCCAACTTCCTTACGGTTCAGTTCTGTAGCTTTGCGTCACTATTTTTCAATAGTTTTGCCTTTAAAATATATAATTTTTATAAACTAATATTATCACATAATTTCAACAAAAAATATTCTTTACGACCAAAATATGCTTTTTTTCGACCGAAAAATTTTCAACATAATAAAAGGGACTTTTTTGATATAACCATATATCATAAAAAGTCCTTTATAACTATTAAATTTATCTTATTATTCAGCTGAAATAGCTTCTACTGGACAAGTTCCAACACATGCTTGACATCCAATGCATGTATCTTTGTCACATTCCATTTTTCCTTCGTCATCAAATGCTAAAGCTTCTACAGGACAAACACCAGCACATGCTCCACATCCGATACAAGTATCTTTATCTACGTTCATATTTAACTCTCCTTTTCCTTTTTTCCTATAATTAGTATAACACTTTCCACTTTTCAGTCAATACAAAGTCACTATTTTTCATAGCTTTGAATACAACAATTTTCGGGTAACCATGTCATTAATTCTTCATTTGTCATATCTTGAAAATAACTATGAATGACACGCACGATACCTCCATGACAAACAACTAAAATGTTTTTATCAGGATATTTATTTTCAAGTTCTTCTAAAAAACTATACACACGATAGACTACTTGGAATAAAGATTCTCCGCCTGGATAATGGAGTCCATGATTTTGTTTATAATATTGAAATTCTTCATTATTAACAATTCCTTCAAATTTGCCAAAATTGATTTCTTGAATTCTAGAATCTATTTTAATTTCTAATTGATGATTTTCATTTATGATTTTTGCAGTTTCATGTGCTCTTTGAAGTGGTGAAGCAAAAATCATATCTAATGAAATATCTTTTAATTGTTCACTGGCCATTTTAGCTTGTTGCTTTCCTAAAGATGTTAATTCAACATCCGAAATGCCACAAACTTTATTATCAATGTTATAACCTGTTTGACCATGTCTTACTATATATAATTTCATTTTTTTATGTCCTTTATCTTCATTTTGTTTTATGTTATCATATTTTTGTCATTTAGAGAACAAATGAAAAAGGAGAAAATTACATATGGGTGGTATGTTTGGCGTTGTCAGTCGTAAAGACTGTGTCACTGATTTGTTTTTTGGTATTGATTATCATTCTCATTTAGGAACAAAAAAAGGTGGGATTGCAGTTTATGGAGAAAACGGTTTTAACCGTGCAATTCATAATATTTCAAATTCACCATTTAGAACTAAGTTTGAAAATGATATTAAAGAAATGTCTGGAAAAATGGGGATTGGTTGTATTTCAGACAATGAACCTCAACCTCTTTTAATCAATTGTCGTTTAGGTAGTTATGCAATTGTTTCTGTAGGTAGAGTTGCAAATATGGAAGAATTGATTCAAGATGCTTTTGATAATGGGCATACTCATTTTCTAGAGATGTCTGGGGGAGAAGTGAATCAAACTGAATTGATTGCTGCAATGATCAATCAAAAGGATACTTATGTTGATGGAATTATCAATGTTTTAAGAAAAGTAAAAGGTTCTATTTCTTTTATGTTGATGACAAAAGATGGTTTGTATTTAGTACGTGATAAATTAGGAAGAACTCCATTAAATATTGGTAAGGGGGAAAATGGATTCTGTGCTTCGTTTGAAAGTCATGCTTATATCAATTTAGGCTATTCTTTATATAAAGAATTAGGACCTGGTGAAGTTTGTTTTATGACCAGTGAAGATGTGAAAACACTTGTAGAAGCCAATGATAAAATGAAAATTTGTTCATTTTTATGGGTATACTATGGTTATCCAACAAGTTGTTATGAAGGACGTAATGTTGAAGAAATGCGTTATGAATGTGGTCGTTTAATGGCTCAAAGAGATGATATTAAAGATATTGATCTTGTAGCAGGTGTTCCTGATAGTGGAATTGCCCATGCGATTGGTTATTCAAATGAATCACATATTCAATATGGAAGACCTTTTATTAAATACACACCTACGTGGCCACGTTCATTTATGCCACAAATTCAAGCGGATCGTAATTTAATTGCAAAAATGAAATTAATTCCAATTGCTAGCTTGATTAAAGGAAAATCATTATTATTAATTGATGATTCAATTGTTCGTGGAACACAACTAAGAGATACAACTGAATATTTATATAACTCTGGAGCAAGAGCAGTCCATATCAGACCTGCTTGTCCTCCAATTATGTATGGATGTCCTTACTTAAACTTTTCAAGAAGTACAAGTGATATGGATTTAATTACACGTCGTGTTATTAGAAAACGTGAAGGAGAAAATGATATCAATATGTTAGAAACATATAGTGATCCAGATACTCCTGAATATAATGCAATGGTAGAAGAAATCCGTAAAGAACTTAATTTTACTTCTTTACGTTTTAATCGTTTGGATGATATGCTTCAAGCTATTGGACTTGATAGTGATAAGATCTGTACTTATTGTTTTAATGGTAAAAAATAATACGGAAAGAAATTTCCGTATTTTTTTAAAATATATTTAATAGCTTTCTAAGGAGTGCTATAATATTGAAGAAAAAAAAAGGAGACTATTATGAAATATTTAATTGACCCAATGGATTTAAGTGTAGAAGAAATTGATGAACTAATTGATATTGCGAATGATATTATTAAAGATCGTACACGCTATCAAGATGTTTGTCGTCATAAAATTCTAGCTACACTCTTTTTTGAACCAAGTACACGTACAAGACTTTCTTTTGAATCAGCTATGTTATCACTTGGTGGAAGTGTTTTAGGTTTTTCAAGTGCAAGCAATACAAGCGCTTCTAAAGGTGAAAGTGTTAGTGATACTATTAGTGTTGTTTCAAGTTATTGCGATATTATTGCAATGCGTCATCCAAAAGAAGGAGCACCTCTTGTTGCTACAAGAAAAAGTACAGTACCTTTAATCAATGCTGGAGATGGTGGTCATAACCATCCAACGCAAACTTTAACTGATTTGCTTACTATTTATAGAGAAAAAGGTAGACTAGATAATCTAACAATTGGTTTTTGTGGGGATTTAAAATTCGGACGTACAGTTCATTCTCTTACAAAAGCAATGTCACGTTATAAAAATATTAAATTCGTGTTTATTGCACCACCTGAACTTAAAATTCCTGAATATTTAAAACATGATTTATTAGATGCTAAGAATTTAGATTATAAAGAAGTTGAAACGATTGAAGAAGTTATTGAAGATTTAGATATTCTTTATATGACACGTGTTCAAAAAGAAAGATTCTTTAATGAACAAGACTATATTCGTTTAAAAGATACATATATTTTAGATTTAAAGAAATTAGAAAAATCAAAATCTGATTTAATCGTTATGCACCCATTACCCCGTGTTAATGAAATTGCTATTGAGGTTGATGATGATCCAAGAGCTAAGTATTTTGATCAAGTTCAAAACGGACGTTTTATGCGTATGGCACTTATTTTAAAAATGTTAGGATTGGAAAATGAGGTAGAAAGATAATGAAGATAGATAGTATTAAAAACGGGATTGTTTTAGATCATATTACTGCTGGTAAATCTTTAGAAGTTTATAAAGCACTAGGATTAGACAAATTAGATTGTAGCGTTGCTATTATTAAAAACGTTAAATCTAATAAAATGGGTAAAAAAGATATTTTAAAAATAGATGAAGAATTTGCATTAGATTTTGATGTTTTAGGATATTTAGATCCTAATATTACTGTTTGTATTATTAAAGATGGTAAACTTGTTGAAAAGAAAAAATTGCAACTTCCTCAAAAAATTATTAATGTAGAAAAATGTAAAAATCCTCGTTGTATTACATCTATAGAACAAGGATTAGATCATGTTTTCTATTTAGCAAATAAAGATAAACGTATTTATCGTTGTCTTTATTGTGAAACAAAAGTTGAAAAAAAATAGAAGCTTTGCTTCTATTTCTATGCTGGAGTAGCTCCAACGGTAGAGCAACTGACTCGTAACCAGTAGGCTGTGGGTTCAAATCCCATCTCCAGCACCATTATTAAAATCAACAATCGTTGATTTTTTTATTATAATAACAAACATCAAATATAAACCTTTTCTTCCCATTTCATCATGACATCTTTTCCATGATGCGCTAATCCTATATAAATCACTTTTCCTTTTAAATCATAATCATATCTTCTATCTTTGATTTGTTGAATAGCTTCATTTGATAATTTATCCAATGCTTTTTCAAAATCTTTTTTATCTTCTTTGAAATACTTAAATTCAATAATAAACGATGTTTTCTTTTCATCATGAGCCTGGATAATGAGATCACATCTTCCTTTACCTTCTTCTCGATTATAAATAACTTTATAGTTATCTGATAGACATAAACACATTCCTAACATCATCATATGATAACTGTTTTCATTATTTAAATCATGATAGCTTGGAATCATTAATACATTTTGATAATTTTCGAAAAAATCATTTTTGTTTTCAGCAATCAAATTGTCAACAATGCGATCATATTATCCATTGTTCATTCCTAGTTGATGTTCCATTAATCTTATAAATTATCTTCTTACCTCATAATTTGGTATCGCAATTCTAAACTTTTCTTTTTTTGGATCAATTGCTTTTACTACTGTTAAATATCCAGCACTTACAAACATCCCCTATAAGTTAGGTGTATTTGCCACTTCATAAAAGCTTGTTTGAAGGACAACTCTTGTTTCTAGATAGTTATTCTTTATAAGTTTTTCATATTGTTTTTTAAAATCGTAGTCTGCTTTTTATATAGCTTGTTTAAGCATTGTATTAGCACTCGTATTGACCCAATAAGGAACAAGTACTTTTCTTCTTGCATAATTTAAAATAGACCATGGATTATAGATTTCTTTATCTCCCATTTTATAGCCATCATACATTTCTTTGACTTCTTCATCTAATTCTAAATCATAATATTCTAACAGTTCTTTGGTTTATTCTATACTGAATCCAAAATATTCACTATAATCATTATCAATTACTGTATACACATCTAAATTATTTAAATCACTGAAAATATTTTCTTTAGCCACTCTTTGAATTCCTGTAAGCATCGCATATTTTAAGCTGGTTGATGTTTTAAGAGAATTATGAAGCAATCCTGCAAGTCCTCCTCTTACTTCATCATAGAACCCTCCTGTATGTGCTTCTACAAATGGTGTATCATATTCATCTATGAATACCATAACTTCTTTTCCATAATAATCTTCCATTATTTCCATCAAGAATGAAATTGCATCATCTATTCCCTTAAGATTATTCTTGTTATTATCAGCTAATACTTCATAAGTCTTTCATAATTTATTTTCTTAAATCCCTTAAGATTTTCAAATACAAAATCATATTTATCCTATTGATTTTGTATTTGTGTTCTTATCGTTGAAACAACTGTTTCTTTATCTCTTTTGGCATTCGCAAAAGAGATAAAGATTGTTAGATATTGATTGATTTCAGCTACATAAGGTGTTTCCATGATTTTTGTACCTTTAAAGATTTCTTTAGAGTCTTTGGTAATATCAAAGAATTCTGCCATCATTGACATATTGATGGTTTTTCCAAATCTTCTAGGACGAGTAATCAATGTTACATCTGTTCCTCTATCTAAGAACTCTTTGATCATCAAGGTCTTATCTACAAAATAATAATTTCCTTCTACAAGTCTTGAAAAACTTTTCGTTCTTATTGGTATTTTCTTCATTTCTATCACCCTTTCTTTACATATTATAAACTATTTTAGAGATGTTTACTGATGAATATAAATTCAATTTTTAATTTGATCTATATTGAATATTTCATAGTTATGATTTTTAGCTTATCTAAATCTAATGGAAAATGGTAGTTGATTAAGTATATAGGAAAACTAGAGTAGAAAAATCACGATAACAATAAAAATAAAGGAGGAAAATCAAGACTGATCATCAGCCTAATTTTCCTCCTAAAAAACATTAGATATTTTAGAGGGGATATTGATGTGAAATCAATATCCCCTTAATAATTTAAAGTGATTTTTCTAAAACACGCGATTATTTAGAGCGCTATATAATCAATGTTATCTATTATTACTCAACGATCACTTTTAGCAACTAGAATAACTATTTCCCATTTAAGACATCTTTAATTGCTTGTAGATTTTCTTTAACACTATCATCATTGGGAATCATATAATAAAGTTTGCTATCAGGCATGTAAGCTCCACCTGTTTGCATAACTCCTGTTCCGGTAAATTGTTTTTGTTTAAATGTCCATGAAGCATTATCATTTATTTGCATTTTGATTAAATCTGTAATATCACTAGATGCCATATTTGTTTCAAAACATCCTGATATAGCTTTTAAAACACTACTATAATTAGTAATAACTGCAGGTGACATCATCTTATTAAGCATAGCCATTAAAACATCTTGTTGATGTTTTACACGTACATTATCTCCATCAGCAAATGAATGTCTTTCCCTTGAATATGCTAAAGCTTCTTCACCATTCATTTGTTGAAGACCTAATTTATAGGAATAACCACCCGCACTAAAATCTTGATCAACATTAACAGTAATACCACCCAATGCATCAACCATTGTAACCAATGATGTAAAGTTAACTCTTGCATAGTAGTTGATATCTGTTCCTAAAAACTTAGCCATTGTTTTAACCGTATTTTCAGGTCCAGCAATACCTGAATGCGTTAACTTATCCTTTTTTTGCATATTCGCAAGAGTTACGTAGTAATCTCTTGGAATAGATGTTAATAAAATCTTCTTTGTATTTGGATTAACAGTAACGATCATATTAACATCTGATCTAGATACTGTTGTAATACTTCCATATGTATCAATACCACTGATATAAATAATAAATGGTGTATTTGTTACAGAAACTCTTGTTGAAAAGTCTTTGACTTTTGTTTCTATGTCACTTGTCCATATTTCTTTAACTTCATTTTGAAAATCTGGATGATTTTCTTCAAACATACCATTATATGCTGTATTAATTAATATAGCATTAACGGTATTATTATAAAGATCATCCCCTAGTTTTGAATATGTCATAGCAACATCAAAATTCAAGCTTGATTCTTTCTTTTTAGCTTCAGCAATAACTTGATTCATATCTTTTTCTTTATCATATTGTAAACAATATTCAATCGATTCATTTTGTAATTCAGATAAACTGTCTATTTTACTACTTTTTAATACAACAATTGCATAATGTGTAGATTTCGTATTAGAATTCGTAATATCATCTAATGTTGAATAACCTTTATTGATCATTACTGATCCAAATACCATTAATACACTTAATATTAAACTTAATACTTTTCCAATAATCTCTCTTGGTTTTGTTTTACGATGATGTTCTTTTTTATTAGGTTTCATTAATGCATAATTAATAAAACCTAATAAAACAAGTATCATCCCAACCATAACAGCATATGTTGTTGGTAAAATATTAAGCTTAAAAATAAAAAATAATAATACTACTGTTGTAATGACCTGTATTCCTAATATTACAGGCCAAGATATAATTTTCTTTATATTTTCCATAATTCATTTCCCTTTTATTTCTATGATGGTATTATTATACACATAAATAATTAAAAATTAAACCCTTTTATGATTCGTATACTTTGATATCAGCTAAAGCAATATTCCTCGCCATTATATTTCATAAATATTATCTTTTTAACAAGATTCCTTATTTTATGTTCAAAAATGATAAATCAGTTTTTATAATCGATTGAATCCATCAATATAAAATATGGGTTTAACAAGTTATCAACAACTTGTAATGTCATATTACTTGTTTCACCTGTTTCTTGGTTAAAGCTCGATGTACATGTATGGATTATTCCAAATTCATGTATATTGTAATCTTGATTAGGATTACAATGAATTAATGCAATTTCACCTGCAATATTCGAATATTTTTTAGAAAAAAAGCCCAATAAAGTTACTTGAATAACTTTATTTATTACATTTTTATAATTTTTATCAATACTAATAATATTATCTTCACTAAATACAATAAGTTCTTCTCCTACAAGAGCTGTAAACAGTAAACTACAAGCATTTTCTAATGATTTTCTTAATGCAAAGAGCATTAAAAAATGTGCTATCAGTAATTCTGATTTTTCAAAATCTATTGGTCTTTTCTTTAATATGATTTTTGCACAATTGGGTACCTTATCTAAGGGGCACCTATCCATTTCTTTCTCTAATGACATAAACATTTTTTGAATCTCAATTTGGTCAATTTTTTCAATAAACATATTAACAGCAGAGTTTTTTACTTTTTTATATAAATCAGAATTTTTAAAAGAATCTACTGCATTTTTATATAAATCCTTATTTAAATATCCATTTTCTTTGATTGGAGAAATTTGTTTATACTTACTATACGGATCTAGCACTTTTGCAATCTTAGGATAATTATTTCTCATATCCTCGGTACAAAGTTTTATAAGAGTATAAATTGTTGCATGCGCTTTTTCAAATACTTTAATATCTTCTTTTATTGGAGATTTTGCCATTGGAAATATATCTTTATACATATCAAAATTTTCATTTGCAAAAAGATAACCATAAAATTGATTATTTCCATGTTTTGCTATTTGATGAAAAAAAATATTACTTGGAATTTTTTCTTCAATATTTTCACACATAAACAACTTTTCAAGGGTTTCTTGAATAATATGTAGAGAATCATTCTTTTTTATTTCATTACATAATTTAAAAATTTCTGAACGAAAATCATTAATATTTTCTTTCTTCATGTTATTTCATCATTCTCCTTTTTTCTTCTATATCATATATTTCATTTCTAACTAATTCTTTTACATCATGTTCATTAACATGCTTTATTGTTTCATTTGTAGAATAACGTTGTGTAACATATGTAATATCATCATTATTTATAATATTTAAAACAATATTAGGTATTATTCTTCTAGAATAATATATGAATTTTTCAAATAATAATCGTTCTCCTGTTTCATCGTTCAATACAAATGGTCCCCATATTTCTGGATGATAACGACATAATGAACCCATGATAAAAAGTGCTGAGTACATATTAAACAGTTGCGGTAAAGTGATCAATTGTCCATTTTTTTCTATTCCAGCTTGTAAATATGGTTGCCCAGAAAATGAAATTTTCTTTATATTTTTTCCTGTCATCCTTTTTCTTAAAATCAAGTAATTTCGATTTGTTTCCTTTTCATATCCTGTTTGATAATCTAAATAATTTTTTTTAAAATCCTCTACATTATTCAAAACATTCAAAATAGATTCCATTATTTCTTTTTTTGCATATATTTTCTCAATCAAGCCCGTAGATGTATTATATAAATCAAGTAATAAAGTATTTCCTATTTCTTTTTCATAACATTTCTTATAATCACGATCAATCTCAACAATAGCTGATAAAAATTCTTGCATTTTCCATTCACCGTATTTTGTTAAGTCCTTATCAAATCCAATAATTTTAGCAAATTGATGAATTCCTCCAAAATTATAGTCGTTAAAACGTACACTTGCTTCAGATATATAATTATCTATTGTTGTATGTAATGTAGCCATTCCATGATTTTTTATTTCTGGTCTAATACCTTTTTTTAGAGAACACAGTCCTAGAAGTAAATTAGTAGATCCATAATATAAAAGAAGTGGAGATATCTGTAAATTTACAGTTTTACTTGCTTTAAAATATTCATTCGCTTGTAAAAAAGAACCAATTATCGTATTAATTGTATCTTCACTTTTCACTAAATTATGTTCTTCTAAATATCTTTCTACATTTGCCTTATAAGAAAATTGCATGAGCTCTTGCCATAGATCATTTTCTGGATTTTCAGTAAAAATTTGTTTATTTGGCATATTTAATTTCCTCCATCAAATTTTTTAATAAAGAAAATAAATTTTTTCTTATTAATTTGCTTTTTTATAACTTTGAAAACGTTTTTTTAATTATTCTTATTATAAAATCAAATATACTATTCTTTTCCTTTATTTCATTGTTAATACTATTAATCCTACTTGACATATGATTCATTTTTTTATTTAAATTTTTAATTTCATCAAAAACATTATTATTCGAAGAAATCATATCGTCAATTTTTTGTTTACATTCATTATTTTCATTGGTGTTTTTTCTTGTTTGTTGAACCGAGCCTCCCATTCCAATAAGTGAAACACCAAATGCAATTATTGATAATCCATCAATAATTGCAGATAATTTTGCATTTATTAGCATTTCATTTAATCCTATAATACTAAACAATAAACCCGTTGCAAAAAATATACTTGGCAAGTATTCATTTATAAATATACAACAATTTAAAATTATTTTATTTTGTTTTTTGTTGTCTTCTTTTGAATATTGTTTACTAAACCAATATATAAAATAAACATATATTGAAATTATTAAAACAGTAGAAAATACTGGATGCATCCCAAAATTGATAACTAATTTATATTTATTCAAAATAAAAAAAATAATAAAACTTGATATAACAATTCCCATAGTATTCTTTTCTTTCATATAAAAAGTATAATAACATTTTTACAAAAATCCTCTTGTTGCCATTTACATTTTGTACAAAACAAATAGCTAACATTTTCATTATATAACCTGTGTTGTCTTTTTTCTATATATTGTTACCTAATGGACATTTTTAGCAACTAAAACAACTATTTACCATCTAAGACATCTTTATTTGCTTGCCCATTTTCTTTAAGTAAGTGCAAAATAAAAAGCTAAATAAAAATATAGCGTTCTAAGAACTGATATCTATATCAAATACATCAATTTCTTCATCTTTATAAAGTAATCTTTTAAAAGTACTTTAAATAATTCTAATTTACTATTATATTTAGGATAAAAGATATCATGAATACCTGATGCATTTTTTTTTGCTAATTGATCATTAGCTAAATTCGTTTGATCTGTTTCTACATGATTATCTTCATTTGTAATCGTAAAAACATCACATGGAACATGTAAACTAAATCTTATAACTAATAAAAATAAACATGCAATAAATTTTTATCTTTTCATTTTCACTTCTATATAGGAGTCAAAAATTAATACTCTTTAAACATATACCCGCTGTCTTCTTTACTTTCCCTTTAGCCTCATTATCTTTTATCTCGATAAAAAACACAAAAACATGCAACCGCTTATATTCATGTGTGAAAAATAGGTGTATCTTTTGTGGTGATACACCTAGAATATTCAATTTCATTCCAAAATCTCTTTGTTATTGCCATCAACACCTATTTTATACGTAATACCATTCTTCCTATAATAGATGTATTTATCTTCTACTTTTTCTATTTCATAATCAAAGGTATCCTCTCCATCTAAAACTACACGTTGTGAACCATCTTTTTTAGCTTTTATCAATTGATTAGTAATATAATAAATCCAACCATTGTCACCTATATCATTCATTACTATTTTTTCAAGCCCGCTTGCAGGATTACCTAATTCCATTTTAAAATTCTTATAATAAACCCATCCTTTTTTTATCTTATAATCAAAGTGACTACATTTTAAAATATCACTTGACACTTCATACGCTGCAATTATTTCATTAGACCCATCTAAATTCATTCTATGAAGAGCATGTCCTTCAATACCAACTCCTGTAGTATCAAAACAATAAACATAATAAATATATTTATCATCAACTATTTGAAAATCTTATAATTCTGTATCTAGTAATCTTTGGTTTTTTCCATCTGGTCTTGCAACATATAAATAACCATGTGATTGAACAGACAATGTCGAATCTAAATAATAAACACAATTTTTAGAAACCGTATAAGTATAACAAGCTTGTTCATTTACTTTTCTAGCAATATATGTACCATTTTTGTATCTATACAGAGCAGGATAGTATATTGGCTTATCAGCGTATTTACTTCCAATTGTATCCTCAGTATTGTATATAAAATACGTCCAATTCCCAACCTTCTTCTTCATTTTCATATCCACTTCAATTGGATAATTTTTTTTATTATTATCATCCATAAGGATGATATCTTTTTTATTAGTGGAAGAATTAAAAAAAATTGAAAAATCTGAATTACCTATTATGCAAAACAACACTATAAGTACAATTATTACTCTTTTTTTATTATTTTTAAAAAAATCATATATTTTCTTAACCCATTTCCATGATAATTCCAATGAATTAAAAAAATCACCAAATTTAATAACTATTAAAACAATGAAAATTACCCAAATAAAGACTTAGGCTTTATAGAAAAATTCTTATAAAATAAATCTAAAAAATCCATATTAGAAACTAATCTCTTCTAAATAAATCTCTTGTATATACTTTTTCTTCTACATCATCTAGACAACTATCATAGCGGTTCGCTATGATTGCTTGACTTAGTTCTTTAAATTTATTTAAGTCATTTACTACTTCACTTCCAAAGAATGTTGTTCCATCTTCTAATGTTGGTTCATAGACAATAACCTTAGCTCCTTTAGCTTTGATTCTTTTCATGACTCCTTGGATTGATGACTGTCTGAAGTTATCGCTGTTTGATTTCATTGTTAATCTATATACTCCAACAATTACTTCATTTTCTTTTTCTTGATTATATGAATCATTTGCTTCATACGCTCCTGCTTTTTCTAATACTTGATCTGCAATGAAATCTTTTCTTGTTCTATTACTTTCTACAATGGCTTCAATTAAGTTTTGTGGGACATCTGCATAGTTAGCTAATAATTGTTTTGTATCTTTTGGTAAACAATATCCCCCATATCCAAATGATGGATTATTGTAATGTGATCCAATTCTTGGATCTAGACATACTCCATTAATGATTTGTTGTGTACCTAATCCTTTTAGTTCTGCATAGGTATCTAATTCATTGAAAAAAGATACTCTTAATGCTAGATATGTATTAGCGAACAGTTTTACTGCTTCTGCTTCTGTAAATCCCATAAACAATGTATCAATATCTTCTTTGATGGCTCCTTCTTGTAATAGTGATGCAAATGTATGTGCTGCTTCTACAAGTCTTTCATCATTCATATCTGTTCCTACAATGATTCTTGAAGGATAAAGATTATCATACAATGCCTTTGATTCTCTTAAGAATTCAGGAGAGAAAATGATATTCTTGCTTCCTGTTTTTTCCCTGATGCTTTGTGTATATCCTACAGGTATTGTACTTTTAATGACCATAATGGCATTTGGATTGATTTCCATTACCTGTTCTATTACATTTTCTACTGCACTTGTATCAAAGAAGTTCTTCTTTGAATCATAGTTTGTTGGTGCAGCAATGATAACAAAAACAGCATCCTTATATGCATCTTCTGCATTTAAGGTTGCTGTTAGATTTAATTCTTTTTCTTTTAAATATTTTTCGATATATTCATCTTGAATAGGACTAATACGATTATTAATCTTATTCACCTTATCTTCTATGATATCCACAGCCATCACTTCGTGATGCTGTGCTAATAATGTAGCGATACTCAATCCTACATATCCTGTTCCTGCGACTGCTAGTTTCATTTTCTATTCATCTCCCTTAAATAATTGTTTAGTCTTCTTTTCAACGTTTGGAAGAATAAAATTATAATATCTTGATTTTAACATATCACTTAAATCATCTCTTTTAAAAATAATAGATTCAAAAAGATTACTTAAATTATTATTAGAGTATGCATCTAGATTATTTAAATTAATAACATATTCTTTCATTTGCGAATAATTAGCTACTTCATTCATTTTATTCTCATATGAAAAAGTATAAAAAGGAATAAAATTTTTAGAAGCTAAAACACAACCATGATATCTCATTGATACTACAAATAGACTTCTAGAAATTTCATAATCATATTCTTGAAATTTTGTTAATCTAGGAACTACTATATTTCTTTCATTAACTCCATTTTTTATTAGCAATTCTTTCATATAATTACAATATTTATATTCACTTTCTAAATTGAAATGAGGCAGTATTTTTATTTTTAAATTATTTTTTTTTATAATTTTGGAAATAATCGGCAATACTTTACTATTAAATTTTTCATCTATATTATTTTTTTTAAAATAAGGATGCCAATCATCAAAATGAGCAGGAATAAAACTAATATAACTACTTTTACTCATATTCTCTAATGGACTTAATAAAAAAGCACTATCAGTTCCTAGTGTACTTTCAATGCCTATACTATCCAAGTATAATTTAGATTTCTTTTCTCTTACATTTACATCTGATCTATTTAAAATATATTTTGCAATACTGTCAAATATTATACTTTTACTTGAATTAATAGTATTATAATGAAAAACTGGTATTTTTTTTTCTTTAACAACAATCAATAATCTTAATAGATATCGATAATCTTTATATATTCCTATACTTGCACCACATGGGGAAACAAAAATTATGTCAGAATTATTAATAATTCTAATCCATTCATTTAATTTTTTATTTTTTACTATTTTAGACCCAAACAAATAATAAGTAATTAAATTTTTTAAACCTACATTTTTTAAAGAAATATCTGGTTTATGTATAATTCTAGAATCAGTAATTGGTAAAATTGAATCAGATGCATAAAGAACAGTCACATTTTCTACTTCTTCATATTGTAGTATTCTGTTAAGCAATCCTGCTCCTGCTGCTTCATCTCCAAAATTGTGTCCTTGTTGATTTACAATTGTTATATTCATAATCTTCTATTTTTTCTCCTTAAAACATATATTTACTAACGATAGAATGAAATTTTTATTTATCATTAAAACAAAAATAATCAAAAAAACATTTATAATCATATATACAATATTAAAGTCAAAATATCTAATATAAAAATAAGAAAACATTAAAAATAATAATTGTATAATTAATGTTTTAAAATAAAATGTCTTTTTTACTATACTTTTTCTTTGGTTAAAATATCTAATAGTATAAAGAATTATATATGAAATCATTGTAGAAAATGATGCGGCAAATAATCCAATTTGTTTTATTAATAATAAATTAATTAAAATATTAAATATTGCTGAAATTGTTGTAGAAATGCCTACTATTTTATTTTTTCTATTTGAAAGTAACATATTTCCTAAATATTGTGATAAACAAAGAAATATGGTACCTGATAAAAGAGATGGAATATATTTCATACTAGCAATATAATCATGAGGTAAAAAAACACCATATACAATCGGTACAAACATTATTATTAAAAGCCCAACACAAGATAAAATTCGAAATAGTTCATTAAATAATTTATCATAAAAAATAATATCACTTTCCTCATTTTCTAAAAATGCCATTTGTTGAAAAGATAAATTAAATACAGAAAAAAAAGAAGTTAATAGTGTAGGGATTTTATAAGCCATAGCATATAATCCATTATATTTAACACCTAGAAACAAATTTATAATCAACCTATCTGATGCATTTGTAACCCACCATGAAATTCCATTAGGTATAAGTGGTAATGAATATGATAGCATTTTTTTTAAATTATAATCACCTTTATTAGTAATTCTAAAAATATCATATTTATAATATACAATGCCAATGCATATCAAAAAAGAGATTGAATATGCTAAAAGGACATATTTTATATTATGTTGAAAACATTTTAAAAATAATGGAGCTAGTACTAAAAAAGTAAAAGAATTAATAATATTACATATAGAATATAATTTAAGATTTTGTAAGCCTCTAACATATTCAATAGTAAAGTTAAAAATTATTTGTAATAATGTATAAATAAAAATATAAAATTTATACTGTGTATTAATAAAAATCAATATAACTATAAAAATAATAACATTTAATAATATTGACATTATGGATTTTAAATAATATTCATTTGCATTTTCTGGATTTTCTAATATCTTTCTATACATTGCTTGAGATAATTCCATAGTAATAAAAGGCAGTGCTAAACTAACATATGTCAAAATAACATCCAAACTACCATATTGTTTTGTTGATAAAAAATTTGCTAATACAAAAGCAATTATAAATGCTGCACCTTTAGAAACAATAGCTCCCATACCAATTATTAATGTATTTGTTGAAATGGTTTTTAATTTATTATTCAATATTTTATCCTCCATTCTTAATCATAATCATCTTTTCAACATAAAAAACAAAAATAGGGAATATCCAATAAAAAGTCATTCTTCCCATCCAAGTAAAAAATGAAAGTAATAATGTCATATTAAATATTAAATACATACACAAATTAAATAAAGAAAATTTCTGAAAAACTTTATTATATGTTTTTGAAACTACGAAAGAATAAAAAAATAATAATAATATACATCCAATATAACCAAAATCAGCAAAAAACATTCCTGGCAAAGTATAAACAGTAGAATCATCAAAACCTACATCTATATCTCCAAATGTTTCATAACTAAATCCAATAAACTTATATATTGGGCTAAATGTTTTGCTTCCATAACTATAATCAATTTCTTGATCCATTAAGGATTTAAATGCTAGACACGGTGTTACAAAATACGAAACTGTTTTAGCTACTATAACATTATCAATTCCCTCAATTGAACTATCTTGATTTTGATATCCTCTTTGCGTTCCTGTTACTATCAATGAAAGGATAATAAATACTATTACCAACACTATTAATCTTTTCTCTTTACGATTTATTTTGATTATATTTGAAAATATAAAAAAAATTCCTATTACAAATATTAAGTCAATAAAAAAAGCCATTTTTGATAATGTAAAAATAGCATGAAAAAAGGATAATATAATATTTATTAGTAAGTAGAAATATTTTTTTTCACAGAAACATAAAAATGCACTTATTATTAGTCCTAATTCAGCAAAATAATTTAAAATATTTGTGATTAATGCAAAAACTATTCCTATGTTATTTGAATAATTCAAATATGCAAACCTTAACCATTCAACATTACCAAATAACATATTAATTGATGCACCTAATCTATTAACAACATAAATATCATAAAATATTTGCATAATACGAAATAACAAACAAAAAATTATCATTTTTTTCATTTTACTTTTATTTGTTGAATAATACTTATGAATTTGTTTATATAAATCATCATTATTGTTTCTTTTCGAAAACATTAAAAAAAATAAATTCCCACTTATAAAAATTAAAATAACAAATATATTTGTTGTCATACTAAATTTTTTTGTTGAAATTAAAGCTGAATTAACTATAACAGTAATCCAAATCCAATTAAACAAAAGCAATGGTGAAAAATATGTATTTGTTTTTTTCTTTAAATATTTATATAAAAATACCATAAATATTATTAATATAATATTAATCAAAATTATCTTCATTTTTTTCCTTTCTATCAAGCAGATAAGCAAATCCATCATTAATACCTAAAAAAATCATTTTTAATTTTGTATATTTTTTCTGTTCAAATAATAATTTTATAAAATCTTTTACTAATGATTTTATAACTTTTATTATCACAACTCTATCCTTATAATCTTTTATCATAAATAATAGATTTCTTGTTCTGTAATAATATCGCATAGGTGATTGATGATAAATGCAGATTTCTCTTCCAAAAATCTTTCTCAACTCTATTTTTCCTATTTTATGTTCCATATCGATACCATTCAATATAACTATTTTATATCCGTTTACTTTTAGCCTTAAACAATATTCATTATCTACTTGATCTATAAAATAATCCTCTCTCATTTTTCCTATTTTATTAAATATATCTATATTAATCAAAGACCCAGAACTTATAGTTTCATCAACAAGTATTTCACTTTCATTAAATACAAATTTTTGCTTTTGTGTACCTATATCGTAATAATTAGTACTTATAATTCCTATATCATCAAGTTTTTCTTTTTTATCTAAATACTTTATATACTTATTACTTAATGAATATGTAATTATTGTATCTTGATCTAGTGTAATAGCCCATTTTAATCCAATAGAATTTAAATAATCTAATCCAATATTCTGAGCTTTGGCTATTCCTAAATTTTTACAATTTGGAATATATTTAAATTTTTTTCTATCTAAATTTTCAAACTTTTTATTTCTAAAATTTGAATTATCGACAATAACTATTTTTTCATAATTATTATCATTTGAAATATTATCTATCAACTTATCTGTTCTTATATCTGGGTTATAACATACAATTACAATTCCTATTTTCATAATTTTCTATACCTTTTATAATAATAAATAAACGAGTCCCTTAAGAAATTATATTCATTAATATTTGAAATACTCATTGATCCGTCTTCAAAATGTCTTACTATAATATTTTTATCATACTTTATTTTTATATTGTTCTTTTTAGCAAATAATCCTAACAATGCCTCTTCATAAAATAAAAACATTTTATCATCAAATTTAAAATTGTAGTATTTTATAAAATTATAATTCAAGATTATACATGCACCATGACATGCATAGATATAATTATTATGATTTCTAAATAAATACTTTATAATCTTATTTATAAAAATACCCACATACAAAAACAATTTAATATCATGTTTATACCCTATATACATTAATTTTTCAGAAAATATATTTTCTTTCACCCAATATGGATTTTGCAATTTATTATTATTGGCAATTATTTGGGGAGCAATAATCATTTCAGAATCGCATAAATTTTCTATTCTTAATGTGCTAATAAACTCAACATCTGGATTACAAATAATAATATATTTATATTCATACATATTATTTGCATATTCTATTCCAACATTATTCCCATATCCATATCCTTTGTTATCAATCTGAATGTATACTAGTTTATTTTGAAAACAAATATTTTCTATATCTTTGGATACTTCATCTGAATATTTGGCATCTATAACAATAATTTTATAATTACACTTTACTTTAGATTTCGTATTAATAATAAAGTTTTGTAAATCATCTATATTTCTATAAACTAAAACCACAAAAACTATTTCAACATCAATTTTTCTCATCTCTATTCTCCTAAATATTTTTTTAAAGCATTTATTATAAATCTAAATGTATTCAAACAAACACGTAATTTATTTATTTCTTCATCTTGTGTTTGAATTTCCCAAATTTGTTTAATGCTTTTAAATTTATTTGATGATAATGAATTACTACTTATACGATATTTAACAAGTGCTTCATTAATGCCTCTAGCAATGCATCCATTTCTTAATAACATTAACCAAGTTGCATAATCTTGTCCACCTCGCCTTAAAGGCATTCTAAAGTCACCTAAAATAGTTCTATCGATAATAACTGACGATGTAGCTATTATTGTATTATGTAACAAATATTTGTAATCACACGTTTCTTTAATATTTCTTTTATTCTTTAAAAGATTGTCATTTTCATCAATCATTTCAATTGCCGTATATGAAAATGGACAATTTCTTTTCTTCATTAACTCAAGTTGTTTAGCAACCTTATTTGGATACCAAATATCATCACTATCTAAAAAAGCAACATATTGACCAGTTGCTAATTCTAATGCTTTATTTCTTGCTGCGCCTGCACCTTGATTTGTTTCTTGTAAAAAGTAAACAATTTCTGGATATTTTTGTATATACTCTTTAATAATATTAGCTGAGTCATCATTTGAACAATCATCAACTAAAACAATCTCTATGTCTTTGTATGTTTGAACAAGAATAGAATCTAATGTTTTTCTTAAATACTTTTCTGCATTATAAATTGGTATAATTACAGATACTTTTCCTTCTATAAATTTTCTATCCATAACTAACCTCTATTCATAAATTGGAGTTACCCATTGCTTAAATTCTTTATCTTTTCCTTGAACAGCATCTAAATATTTTAAATGTATATTTTTTGTAATATTTCCAGTATCACCATTTCCAATTGTATATCGATCAATACTTAAAACAGGGGTAATCTCCATCGCTGACCCACATAAAAAGGCTTCATCACATGTGTAAAGTTCTGTTCTATCTATTGATCTTTCAATAACTTTATATCCCATATGCTTTGCTAATTGAATCACAGTATCTCTTGTAATACTTTCTAGAACACTATCTGTAAGTTGTGGAGTAATAACTGTATTATCCTTAATCATAAAAAAGCATGATCCAGGTCCTTCTGCAACCTTTCCAACTTCATTTAAGAAAAGACAAGTATCATATCCATTTCTTAAAGCTTCTCTTTGTCCTACTCTACTATTAATATAATTAGCGCCACATTTAATTCTTGGTGAAAGAGTTTCATCACTAATTCTTCTCCAAGAAGTAATACAACAGTTTAACCCTTTTTTATTATATTCAGCACTTGTTCTTCCTCTAGGAATTGGTGCAACAAACATTTCTACTGGTCCCTCTGATCCCCATGATCCAAAGCCATCAACAAATAAAGTTTGTCTTACAGATAAATTTTCATCATATTCGTTTGCTTTAATGACATCTTTTAAGGCTTTTGTAAAATCTTCCTTTGTATATTTACAATCTAATTGTAACAATTTTGCTGATCTTAATAATCGATTATAATGATCATCTAAACGAAATGCATATAATTGATTTTCATCTTCATTCCAATAACATGGAATTCCTTCAAATACATTTAAACCAAATTGTGATGTTGGTGATAATACATTGATTTTTGCATCATTGACATTTAATATTTCACCTTTTAACCATATTCTTCTATTTTCTACATCATATTTCATTGCTTATCCTCCTCTAATCTGGTAAGTGTGCAATTCTAATAATTTCTTCTTCTGCTAATTTCGCAGCTTCGATATCATCTAAAGATTCATCTGCTTTATTTTCATAAATATTTTCTTTTTTAAACACTTTTATTACTGAGTCAAATAGAATCTTTATATCTAATAAAATTCCATACTTTTTAAATCCATCCACATATTGATTATCATAGGTTACTTTTTCATCCCAAGAAATATCATTGCGACCCTTTACTTGAGCCAAACCAGTTAAGCCTGCTTTGACTTGAAACCTTTTTTTATACTTTTTATTTAATGTTTCAAAATCGCCCAATTCATAAGTAACGCATGGTCTGGGTCCTACGACAGACATATCTCCAAAAAATATATTAAACAATTGAGGTAATTCATCTAAACTACTCTTTCTTAAAAATTTTCCTACTTTTGTTACTCTTGGATCATCTTTATAATTAAATAATCCTGCACCCATTTTTTCAGCATCAACTATCATTGAGCGAAATTTATACATATGAAATACTTTTCCATTTGTTGTTCTTCTACCTTGTTTGAAGAAAATAGGTCCTTTAGAATCTTTTTTTATAGCAATAGCAATTATTATCCATAAAGGAATCAAAATAATAATTGCTATGCCTGATGATACAATATCAAACAGTCTCTTTAAAAATTTATTAATAGCTACCAAATCTATTTCCTCCTATAATTCAAACGTATGAAAAACATCTTCGAAATTTTCAGCACGTTTAATAACTTCTGTTTTACCTTCTGAAATATCTAATACAGCGAAATTAGGTAAAATAAACGGAGGTTTCATAACTAAGGAATACGATCCGCAATTACTAATAACAATCGCATCATTTATAGCTAATTTTCCATTAAAATTTCTATAAATAACATCAGACTCAATACATGTAAATCCGACAAAATCTAAATCTTTATATTCATCTTGCTCATTTGACATATTGATTATTTCTATAGGAGGATTAACACCAGTCATACTAATATTTTTTTGACTTCCTAATACTGTTGCAAATGATTTTCCTCTTATATTTTTTATTGTTTTAACTGTCCCAACGAATTTCATACAATCACCAACTAAAGCTGAACCTGGTTCTATAATTAATTCTGGTTGATTATCTTTATCAGAAAATCTTTCAGCAAATAATGTTGCTACTGCATTTGCATAATCTTGATAATTAGGAATATTAGATGTAAATTGTTCTTTCAAAGAATTTTCCATTTTCCCAAACAATCCACCACCAAGATCAATTCTTTGTGGGACAATGTTTAACCTGTCAATCAAATCTAACATTCCTTTTGCTTTTTCAGGCCAATATTCTAATTGTCTTTTAGCAAAATGGCATTGTAAATTGATTAGATATAAATTATCTCTTTCCCTAATTAAATCTAATACATCTTGAAATTCTTTACTCTCTACATCAAAACCAAATCGAGAAATAACACCATCTTGAACATCATAATTGCAACGAACACCAACATTAAATGTTACATCTTCATGCTTTTTTGATAATTCATAGATATATTTTCCTTCATCAATAGAATCAATATTAACTGTGCCACCAGCTAATAAAAAAGATTCTAGTTTTTCTTTATTTTTAATTGGACCATTCCAAATAATTCTATTTTCCTTAACCCCAATTCTCATAGCTAATGCAGCTTCCATTTCAGAAACAACTTCAGCATATCCACCTAATTCATTAACAATTTTACATAATCTAGGTGTATAATTTGTTTTATAAGAATATGCAATATTAAAATTAGAATAAATACTTGAAAAAGCATTTTTTAATTCAGTATAGTTACTTCTAAATTGTTTAGAATCTAACAAATAAAAAGCATCTCCGTATTCTTTTCTTAAATCACTTATAATTTGTTTGTTTAATTTCATTTTTATGCCTCCATTTGTTTAACGATTTTTTCTACACAATTGCTTAATTCATCTTTATTATTTTCAAAATCTTTTTTAGACATTTTCATTACTTTCTCTTCAAATAATCTTTGAGTTTTCATATTTTCTTTAAATATTTCTTTTACTTCATCAAGTGATGCTGTCTTATCTACATTACAGAAACTTCTTGAAAGAATTGCTCTCGATGAACCTAATCGATAATGTTCCATAATAATTTTTTCTGCTGGTAATGTTCCTTCTCCAAGTCTAGCAACACCACCAAAACCATACGGAATATTATAGTTTTTGATTTTATTACAAATCTTTTCTACTGTTCCATTGGCAAGCAATTCAAACATAAATTTTAAATGATAGCTTAAATGCAAATCATTCAATCCTATATGTATTTCATCAAATCCACCATTTTCTAATACTTCATCTAAACATTCCACAGCCTCTTTAGTTTCAAGAAGTAATGTTGTTTTAATACGTTTATCCACAATTGTTAAAAAATTTTTGACATCATCTAATGACTTCCACATCGGTAGCATAATAATATCTGCTCCAGCTTCAATTACTTTGTCTATTTCTTCTTTGCTACATGGATTTATTGGATTAACCCTTACTAGCATTTCAGATTTTGTTAATTTTGGCGATATTTTTTTTATATCATTGATAGAATGCTTTGATTTTACAGAATCAATATGTCCTTGTCTTTCTTGCTTCCCTAAAGTTTCTAAATCAATCCAAATTCTATCAACTCCATATTTTTCAGCAATCAATGCAACATCAACGCTATTTGTAATATACATTAATTTTAAAAACATGATATTATCCTTTCTAAATCACTTAAATTTTTGAATACTAATTTTAGTATTCAATTTTTATCAATTAAACTAAAAAAATAAAACATACCTTTTATGATTATGTTATTCAAAATTTTCTATATTAATTTTTTGTAATATTTCTGATAAATATGTAGAAGAAATACCATCTGTGTGTGGAAGAAATACAACATCTACACCTACATTTGAAAATTGATTAATCATATTATTGTACATATCACTTCCTTGCCAATCAGAGCCATGGAATAACACATTAAAATGTAACTGATTCCATGCTTCCATCTTATTCATACTTGTTTGAGGAACTACCTTATCTACACATTTCAATTCATTTACTATGGCAATACGTTCTTTAAAAGGGATTATAGGTGTTTTATTTTTATAACTTTTTACAACTTCGTCAGTACTTACACCAACAATTAAATAATCACATCGTCTTCTTGCATTTTTTAAAATATTCAAGTGTCCTATATGAAACATATCAAACACTTCTGTTGTATAACCAATCTTATACTTTTTATCACTCATAATTTTTTCCTTTCTTTTTCATATAAAAAAAGCATACGTTCTGTTATGATTTTGGTTGATATGTAGGCACAATATCTTTGATAAGGTGTCTGATATCATTTGTTTCGTCATAAGCTTCCTTCTTCAAATGAACAAGTTTTTCTAAGAAGACCTCTTCATCCATTTCTATTGGTTTTCCAATATGAATTAGATGGTTCAGTGTATCCTGTAAGCCTTCTTCTTTCATAAGAAGTTCTTCATACAACTTTTCTCTTGAAATATTTTTATATACTAAAAAAGGCATAACAAAGTTATACATAAAAAATGTATATAAAAAAGCACATTTCTGTGCTTTTTATGATTTACTAATAATTTCTAATCCTACTTGAACTCTTGTAAGCTTTCCAAGTAGTTCTACATCAACATAAGCAATACGTTTATGTCTGTCTATTTTTGTAATAAGTCCTTCTAAACCAACGAGAGGACCTTCATTAATAATGATTTTATCGTTTTCAATAATACCATTAGAAATATCAACAACATGATCTTTATTTGAAAATTTTGTTAGAAACATAGCTTCTTGTGGATAGATGGGATAGATTTCTTTTCCATCATTTCCAAGGAGTTTTGTAAGATATGGTACTTTTTTGAGTTGAGTATAAAGTTGTTCTACTTGATTGGTGATTATAAAGATATACCCTTTAAATAAAATATCATCAACAATATGCCATGTACCATGATACTTCTTTTTCTTTTTCGTGATTGGAATAAAACAATCAATTAAAATATCATGGTCTATATAGAATTGACATTTTTTAACAATTTCTTCTTCTTTTCCTGTTCTTACCTGAACTACATACCAATTATCAAACATAAAAAACCTCCATTTGAGTATGCTTCGCCTATCCAATAGATTTATTGGACTAATTTCTAATATATGAGATAAAGGAAACGAACGTGACAAAGCGACGATTCGTTTAACTTCTTTATCCTTTGTTTTTCACACCATGTGTTGTATTTTCATCATAATGGTAAGTATCTACCATATATTGAACATCTTTTCTAATATCACTATCTTCATCAAATGCACTTTGACGTAAATCTTCTAATTGATCAAAGAAATCATCAGGTAATTGAATTGGTTGTCCAATATGAATCATCTTATTAGGCGTTGTTTTCATTCCTTCTTCTTTCATCAACATTTCTTCATAAAGTTTTTCACCAGGTCTTAACCCAATAAATTCAATTTTAATATCTACATCTGGTTCTAAACCAGAAAGTTTAATTAAGTTTCTAGCCATATCTAAAATCTTAACCGGTTTTCCCATATCTAAAACAAAGATTTCTCCTCCTTTAGCATAGGCACCTGCTTGTAAGACAAGAGAGACAGCTTCAGGTATTGTCATAAAGTATCTAATGATATCTGGATGTGTAATGGTAATTGGTCCACCTTCTTTAATTTGTTTTTTAAATAAAGGAATAACGGATCCATTAGAACCTAATACGTTTCCAAAACGTACAGCAACAAATTCTGTTTTTGAAATCTTGTTATAAGATTGTACAACCATTTCACATAATCGTTTTGAAGCACCCATAATATTTGTCGGATTAACTGCTTTATCTGTAGATATCAAGATAAATTTCTTAACACCATATGTATGACTTGCTTTTACGACATTGTATGTGCCAAAAACATTGTTTTTAATTGCTTCATGTGGCGCATCTTCCATTAATGGTACATGTTTATGTGCTGCTGCATGATAAACAATATCTGGATGGTAATAAGCAAATAAATCATTGATTTTAACAGCATCTCTTACGGAAGCAATCATGGTTTCAAGATTTAAGTTTGGATATTTATGTTGTAATTCTAATTGAATGTTATAAGCATTATTTTCATAAATATCTACAATAATCAATTGTTTTGGATTACTTGCAGCAATTTGTCGACAAAGTTCAGATCCAATAGATCCTCCTCCACCAGTAACCATAACTACTTTATCTTTTACATAACCCATAATTTCTTTTAAGTTTACTTGGACAGGATCTCTTCCAAGTAAATCTTGAACTTCAACATCTTTTAGTTTTTCTAAAGTAATTTCATCGTTCAAGAATTGATACATACCAGGTAATTTTTTTATTTTACATTTGGTTTCTTTACAAATATTTAAAATCTTAGATGTTTCTTTATCATCTATTGATGGTAAAGCTACATAGATTTCATCAATTTTATATTTTTCAACTTGTGTAAGGATTTCATTTCTTCCCCCTACAATAGGAACATTGTGAATGCATCTATTGTGTTTTGTTGCATCATCATCAATGAAACAAACAACTTTTTTATGAAGTTTTGTCGAAACAAGTGTTTCTCTTAAAATCTTTTCACCTGCTGAACCAGCACCAACAATCATGACTTTGCTTTCATTATCATCACTTCTACCAAACAAGTAATGTCTTGAAGCATAAAGACGAACAAACCGATAACCAAATCGGCTTCCATCTATGAAAACAAGTAATAATAATAAATATAAAAATATTGTACTTATCGGCGGATGGACTGGAATGAGTAAACATAAAATACAGTATAAAATTGAACTGCACATTGAAGCAATAATAACATTTAATAATTCATTAATGGAAGCATAGCTCCATAAACTATCATAAAGCTTCATTATAATAAAGAAGAATAGACTTCCTATGAGTAAAATAGGTATAAAAAAATAAGTATATTTTAAAAAGCTTAATTCCATAGAACCGTCATATGCAATAAATGCTGATAAGAAGAAAGATAAAATAATACTTATTATATCTACTACTATCAAACATAGTCTTCTAAATAATAATTGACTCTTATTTTTGTACATATTTGTACCCCCCCCCCCTCAATTTTTAAAGTTAATACGACGTATTTTGGAGTTCATCTATAATCAAACGTATTATACCGTGATTTTTTAAATTATCAATAAATAATTACTGAACGGTCGATTTTTATAACCAAACGATCAAATTTATGACTTTTCCTTTCCATATATAATAAGACTTCTATAAAAAAATCTAATTCTGTTGATTTTTAAAGGCTTTTGTTAGATAATGAGCCTCGACGTAGTATCTATAATTGTTTATAAAAATATGTATTAAAGGAGATTAAGTAATGGATAATCAAGAAATCCAAAATGAAGAGATTGAAATTAATTTAGCTGAATTGTTTCAAGTATTAAAAGAACATTTACATATCATTATTATTTCAACACTAATTTGTGCGATTTTAGTGGGAGCTTTTACTATTTTCTTTGTTAAAAAACAATATGCTTCTACAGCTAGAATCTTCCCAAAACCAGAAGTTAACGAGGGTGTTGTTGATTACTCACAAATTAACTCAAATAATTCGATGACTAAAAACTATGTAGCTTTACTTGGAGGAAACAATATTCAAAGTAAAGTTGCTAAAGAATTAAACGTTGATACAAATGTTGTTTCTTCTGCTTTATCTATTTCAAATGAAACAGATACCCAAATTATTTCTATTTCAGCAACAACAACTGATCCACAACTCAGTAAAAAAATTGTTGATACAACGGTTAATGTCTTCACAAATGAAGTAAAAGAAACTTTAAATATCAACAATATTACAACAGTTGATGATGCAAGACTTCAAACATCACCTGTTTCACCAAGTGTTCCTAAAAATATAGTTATTGGTGGTTTAGTAGGTGCTATTTTAAGTATTGGTATTATCTTTATTAGATTTATGTTAGATAATCGTTTACATACTAAAGAAGACGTTGAAAAATATTTAGAAATTCCAAATCTTGGCGTTATTCCTTATTTTGAGGATTAGTTATGGCTTTTATTGATATACATGGTCATTATGCATGGGATATAGATGATGGAATGCCATCACTTGAAGATGCTAAAAAGGCTTTAGAAAAAGCTAAAAATAATCGTATTTCTACGATTGTCGCAACACCTCATGTTGTTTCTGGAAAACATACTTTAAAAGATTTAGAAGTTATTAAAGATAGAATTCATGATTTAAAAGAGCTTGCTAGAGTTTATAATATTGAAGTTTTAGAAGGCTGTGAACTCTTCTTAAATCATGATTATCTAGAAGCACTTGAACAAAACATCTTTATACCTATTGAAAATACCCATTATTTACTTGTAGAATTTGATGTTAGAAAAGAATTAGGAAATGAAAATGAAGTAGAAGATCGTCTTTATGAAATTCAATATAAAGGATATACTCCCGTTATTGCTCATGTTGAAAGATACTTTAAAGATTCTTTAGATATCGAAAGAATTCAAGATTTTATAGATAATGGTTATCTTATTCAAGTTAATGCAACAAGCTTTTTGGGATATCATGGTAAACATGCTCAAAAGTTTGCTTATCAATTATTAAATCAAGGATTACTTCATGTAATTGCAACGGATACTCATCGTTGTGACGGACATCGTTCTCCTTGTTTACAAGAAGTCTTTGATTTACTTGTAAAGAAATATAGTTATGAAGATATTCATACATTAATGTATGAAAATCCTCTACATATCATCAACAATGAAGAAGTTGATCTTATTGAAGGAAAAACATCCTTCTTTAAAAAAATATTTAAAAGGAGATAATTATGGCAAAAAAAACGAGTAAAAGAAAAACATTAAATATTTTAGATAAAAATAAAAAACATAGCCAATTTGATTATACTGAAATCTTTCGTCATATTCGTACAAATATTGAATTTTCTACAGTAGACAAAGACATTAAATCAATTTGTATTACTTCATCACAAGCTAATGAAGCAAAAACAACACTATCTATTAACCTTGCTTATATTTTTGCAACAAAATATAATAGAGTTTTATTAATTGATTGTGATTTAAGAAAAAATACTTTACATAAATATATGGGATTATCAAACAAACATGGTTTAACAGATGCTTTACTTGAATATCGTCAAACTAAAAAATTAAATGTTGAATACTTCCAAAGTGTAAAAGATCCTTCTTTTGCAGGTACTATGGCTGTTTTAACAAGTGGGATTCATATTCCTAATCCTTCTGAATTATTAGGATCACATGTATTTAAAGATTATATTAATGAATTAAAGAAATCCTTTGATTTCATTATTATTGACTGTGCTCCTATTGGAATGATATCTGATGCCATTCCTGTAGGAAATGCCGTTGACGGGACTATTTTTGCTATTTCTTCACAAGATACTAATAAAAAAGATGCTGCAAATTGTGTAAAACTACTTCAAAGAAATAATGTAAACGTTTTAGGAAGTGTTTTAACAAAAGCAAAATCTCTATCTGGTAGTCATTACTACTATTACTAATATGAAAAAAGTTACTTTTTCTATTACTGTTGTTGTTTTACTTGCTATGATTGTTGGTTTAATTGGTTATGACCGTTTTTCAACAAGTCAAAACGCTAAAAAATACCAAGCAGAAGAAAAAACAACAACTACAACAAAAGAAGAAACAACAAAAACAAAAACAAAAAAGGAAAAAAATAGTCAACGTATTTATTGTATTGGTGATAGCTTTACCTTGGGAAGTGAATTTGCTAGTTACCCACTTAATTTAGAATCACTTACAAATAGTGAAATTATTAAATTCGGTGGAAACCAAGATACAACTTTTGATTTATCTATTCGTGTAGGAAGAACAAAGATTTTCGCTAATAATATCACCATCCCTGGTGATAAAGAAGCTGTAGACCTTACTTTCTATAATGAAAAAGGTGAACAAGTAGAAGCTTTAAAAAATAGTGGATCAAACTTCGATGAAGTTACCATTCAAGGTATTAAAGGAACTTTAGCTTACGATTCATCTCGTAATATTCATACATTTACAAGAGAGAAATCTGGAAAAGCTGTTACCCTAACAGCTCCTGCACAAATCGAAGCAACACTTCCTGAATTCAATGAAAATGATATCGTTATTATCTTTTCTGGAAACTATGATAAACAAAACAACCAAGATGTTTATCGTACAATCACTTATCAAAGAGCTATTTTAAACCAAATTAAAACACAAAAATATATTGTTGTATCAATGACATCAAAAAGACAAAACAACCTTGTAAGAGACGATAATAACATCTTAAAAGAAGAACATAAAGATCACTTCTTAGACTTTAGAACTTATCTTCTTACAAATGGCTTAAAAGATGCAAATATTACAGCTACTGAACAAGATCAAAAAGATCTTACAAATAGCTATATCCCATCAAGTCTTCTAAAAGAAGACAAATTCGCAGGTAATGATACATTCAATCAATTACTTGCAAACCAAATCTATCAAAAATTACAAGAACTACAATATATCAAATAAAAAATAATAATTAATCAAATTATTTAGTGTACTTTGTAAGAAATATTTTTGAAAATTAACAACACTATAACAATTAAAAAAAGTTAACAAAAAGAGAACAATCGTTAATTGCGAACCGTTCTCTTTTTAAATGTAATATCTTTTATTAAACCTAATTATAAAATATAACAACTTGTAAATGTAATTTTTTTTGCTATTTTTTATCTGAAATTTTAAAATTTGAATCGCATGTTCTTAACCCATCGATATGCTCAAATAAATCAGGTTTTACAGGTGCTCCAAGTGGATCTAAAATAAAATCTATACCTTCTCTTCTTGCAAGCTTAGCTGCAGAAACGAAATCACTGTCTCCTGATATTAAAACAATTTGATCTACTTGCTTTTTATATGCTAATGAAGCAATATCTAACCCAATCCTCATATCTACTCCCTTTTGTTCAATTTGAAGAATACAATCTTTTTCTTCTAAATCTTCAAATTTAATAGTACCATTACATAATTTTTTAAATGTTTTTTCTGTTAATGAATAATGAGCTTGTCCTTCCGCCAATTGCCCATATCTCAATGCAAATTTTCTTTTTTCTTTTAGAAAATCAAAAAATTCTGTTGCCCATTTATATGTATCCGTTTTAGATTAATCAACTTGTTTTTTTGTTAAAGGATTATATATATTTTTAGAAACTGGTAAACAATCATAATAAAAAATTCTATATAATCTATGAGATGTCTGAATTCCATATATTTTTTCGTTTAAATGTCTTTTACAATATGATTCTAATTCATCAGCTCTTTCTTTTGGAGATTTATCTCCTAACCGACATAAGCTCTACGTCTATAAAATCCTCCATCTACCAATATTGCTGTTACTATTGTATCTTTTACAAATTCTTTACCTTTTGACATAATTTTCTCCTTTTTATAAAATAAAAGCTCTAGTCTCACCTGAACCCTTATAACGGGAGGTTACTACTAAAGCTTAGTTAACAACTTGTGCACTCATTAAGTACACTTATTTATTATGCTCATTTTTATAAAAAATCAACATCTTTAATGGCTCCATATTGTGAAACAAAATAGTTTTTCATATAATCATCTGATTTTCTAACCCCCATCTTACCAGCTGTTTTAAAATCTGAAAGAGAATAAAGTTCACTTATATTATCATTGTTTCTTTCAACAAACTTTATCTCATCTCTTCTAAATAAATTATTATTTAAAAAGATAGGGTAATGAGTATTTTGGCTTTACAAAAAAAGAAATCTTACAATTATTAAAAGATTATAATCTAACAGATTATGTAGATGAAGTTAAAGAATGGTATGATGGTTATTTATTTGGAAACATCGAAATCTATAATCCTTGGAGTACACTTATGTATGTTGATTGTAAATTAAATAGCTTTGATAACAAACCTATTTCCTTCTGGGCAAATACCAGTGGAAATGATCTTGTTGTCAACTATATTCAAAATGGCAGTGATGAACTTCATGAAGAATTTGAACAACTCATTCAAGGAAAGTCTTTAACGAAATATATCAAACCTGAACTTACTTATCGAGAAATGGATAATATTAATAATATCTATAGTTTTCTTTTACTTACAGGATATTTAAAGATAAAAGAAGATTTAGGAGAAAATAAGTATAAACTGATTATTCCTAATAAAGAAGTGTATGAAATCTATAAACAAACATTCATGTCTTATTTTGAAGACTATACTTTTGTAAGAAAAGAAGATCTTTATCAAAGTCTTGTTAAAGGAGACGTTGATCAAGCAAATGAAATACTAGGAGATATCTTATCTAGAAGTATCAGTTACTTTGATAATGAAGAATCTTTTTATCATGGTTTTCTATTAGGACTCTTTAGTGGTAAAAAGATCAAATCAAATCGAGAAGCGGTGCATGGAAGATTTGATTTATGTATCTTTCCTAAACAAATCTTTCAGACAGCACTAATCTTAGAATGTAAACATTCTAAGATTGTTAAGGATTTAATTAAGGATTCCAGTGAAGGAGCCCAACAAATCATTGATAATAAATATGAAGAAGAAATTATCAATGAGGGATATCTTCATGTAAAAGGATATGGCATATCCTTTTATAAGAAATACTGTTATATTGTAAAAGTGCAAGCTTAAGCCTGCACTTTTATTTATTATGTAAAGATATTTCATTAATTACCTGTTTATATGTTTTTCCTTGTCGATCAACAAATAAAACAGAACCATCATCTAATAGCTTTTGAAAACAAACTTCTCCATAATCACCATATTCTACCCATTTATCTTTTAAATAAGAAATACTATTAGCGTATTCCAAAACCTTATGAAACTGATTTGTTTGATATAAATTATAATAAATCAACATAAATGTTTTAAGTCCTACAGCCAACTTAGAAATCTTATAAGTTTTCCCTATAACTTGTTTCATGGATTGATATTCATTACCATTTACATTCAAACCAATTCCTACAATGACACCTTTTAAATCAGGATCTAAAATTGTTTCTACTAAAATACCACAAATCTTTTTTCCATCGACATAAATGTCATTAGGCCATTTAATAGTTGCTTTAATACGATAACGATCAAGTAAACCAACAACACTACACGAAGCTAATTGTGTCATTTTCCAAGCATCTTCTATTTTATGAAAATCTTTAAATAAAAAACTCATAATCAAATTCTCATTTGCATGACTTTCCCAAACATGACCATTTCTACCCCTACCTTTTGTTTGATATTTGGCAGTGACACATGTTTGCATAGGTAAATTTTGATATTCTCTTTTTAAATAATCATTTGTTGAATCAACTTCTTCTAGCTCTATCAGTTTCATAGTTTCACCTCTTTATCATGATAAAATAAAAAAATTTGCAATTCAAGATTATTGAATTGCAAATGTAAGTTCAGCTTTGCAAACAACTTTACCATTTACTTTTGCAATAGCTTCACCAATTCCTACGGGTCCTTTTTGTTTAGTAAGAACACATTCCATTTCTAAAACATCCCCTGGTGTTACTTGTCCTTTAAAACGACAATTTTTAATACCACCAAAAAAAGCAATTTTTCCTTTATTTTCTTCTTTTGATAAAATAGCAATACATCCTACTTGTGCCAAAGCTTCAACAATCAAAACTCCTGGCATGACATGATGACTTGGAAAATGTCCACAAAAATGCATTTCATTAACACTGACACATTTGATTCCTTTAGCATACTCACCTGGTTTATAATCTGTAATTCGATCTACTAAAGCAAAAGGATAACGATGAGGATTGATTTCTTGTATTTGATTACTATTAAGTTCCATTACTCTTCTCCATATTTCTTAAAAATAATTGAGGCATTATGCCCTCCAAAACCTAATGAATTTGACATTACATAATTTAATACTTGTTTTCTTCCATGATTTGCGACAATATCTAAATCGCATTCTTCATCAAAATTTTGATAATTAATAGTTGCTGGAATAAAGTTATCTTCTAATGCTTTAACACATAAAACACCTTCAATTCCACCAGCAGCTCCTAAACAATGACCTGTATTTCCTTTTGTTGAAGATACAGCTACTTTATGAGCATGATTTTTAAAAGCTTTTTTGATTGCAGCTGTTTCTAACTTATCATTCATCGGTGTTGATGTTCCATGAGCATTAATATAATCAATTTGATTAGCTTCAAGAGAAGCATCTTGAAGTGCATTGATCATGGCTTTAGCACCTCCAATACCTTCAGGAGCTGGAGCTGTCATATGATAAGCATCACAACTAACACCATAACCTACCATTTCACAATAAATATGTGCCCCTCTTGCTTTAGCATGTTCAAGTTCTTCTAAAACAAGCATTCCTGCTCCTTCGCCCATGACAAAACCATTTCTTTCTTTATCAAAAGGAATGGAGGCACGTTTGGGATCATGTGATTCACTTAAAGCTTTCATTGATGTAAAACCACCAATACCAAGAGGTGTAATGCTTGCTTCGCAACCTCCAGCAATGGTTACATCTAAATAACCATCACGAATATTTCTAAAGGCATCACCAATAGCATTTGTTCCTCCCGCACAAGCTGTTACAGGACATGTAGCAAGTCCTTGTGCTTTAAAGGCAATGGCAATTTGACCAGCTGCTAAATTAACAATGGTCATAGGAATAAAGTATGGAGAAACACGATCAAATCCTTTCTTTAAACCACGTTGATGATTTTCTTCAATAGATCCTAATCCTCCAATACCACTTGATACTACTACCCCAAAACGATCATGATTTATAGAATCTATCTCTAATTTAGAATCTTTGATAGCTTCTTTAGCTGCAATCAGTCCATATTGAATAAATTTATCCATTTTACGAACATCTTTTTTATCTAAATATTCAGTAGCTTCAAAGTTCTTTAATTCACCTGCTACTTTTACCTTCATATTTGAAGTATCAAATGATTGAATCAAATCAATCCCACATTGATGATTTAAAATACCCTTCCATGTATCATTTACATTATTTCCAATAGGTGTTAAAGCACCTATTCCTGTTACGACAACTCTTCTTTTCATATGCTTCTCCTTTACATAGCCATGCCACCATCAACATGCAATGTTTGTCCAGTAATGTACTTTGCTTCATCACTTGCTAGAAAAACAACTGCATTTGCAATATCTTGAACACTTCCAAATGCTCCTAAAGGAATTTGACTTTTCATTTGTTCTTTAATATCATCACTTAAAACATCTGTCATTGCTGTTTGAATAAAACCTGGTGCTACTGCATTAACAGTAATACCACGACTTCCAACCTCTCTAGCAAGAGACATTGTCATTCCAATAATTCCTGATTTACTAGCAGCATAATTGACTTGTCCAGCATTTCCCATAACGCCTACAACAGATGACATGGAAACAATACGTCCATATTTTTGTTTCATCATTAATTTTGTCGCATGTTTCATACAATTCCATGTTCCTTTTAAATTGACATCAATAACTGCATCAAAATCATTTTCTTTCATGCGTAACATTAAGCCATCTTTTGTAATTCCTGCATTATTAATTAAAATATCCAATCTTCCATATTCATTTTTAATTGTTTTAAACATCTCTAATGTTTCATCATAACTTGCTACATTTGCAGGTAAAATTTCACATTTTCCTCCAAGACTTTCAATTTCATTTTTTGTCATTTGAGCAATTTCTTGATTATTCCCTAAATCTATATAATTAATTAAAACAAAAGCACCATTTAAAGCTAATGTTTTAGCAATTTCTTTACCAATACCTTGTCCTCCACCTGTAACAAGAGCAATTTTATTTTCTAATCTCATTTTATTCTCCCTTCAAAGCTTTCACTGTTTTTTTCAATGATTCCATATCTTCTATTTGATAAAGCTGAATACTTCGATCTATCTTTCTAACAAAACCACTTAATACCTTTCCTGGTCCTACTTCAATGATCGTATCAACACCTTGATCTATCATATAGCGAATACTTTTTTCAAAGTAAACAGGTGACATCACTTGCTTTTCTAAAATTTCTGGTATTGATTGATATTCGATTTCATGACCTAAAGTATTAAAAATAACAGGTATTTTCATTTCATGAAAAGTTTCTTTTTTAAATCTTTCTTTTAAAGCAAGTGACGCTTCTTTTAATAAAGACGTATGAAAAGGTCCACTCGTATTTAAAGCAATCACTCTTCTCGCTTTATTTTCTAAAGCTAATTCTTTAACTTTTTCCACAGCCTTCTTTTCACCAGCAACAACAAGTTGACCAGGACAATTATAATTAGAAATAGAAACAACCCCTAACGAACTTGCTTGATGACACAAATCTTGTAAAAGTTCTTCCTTCATTCCTAAAACGGCAATCATTTCACTTTCAATTTCTGATACTGCTTCTTGCATGACTTTTCCTCTAAAACGCGCAAGATCAATCACTTGTTGTCTTTTAAAAACACCTGCACAATATAATGCTGAATATTCCCCTAAAGAAAGACCTGCTGTATAATCAGGCACAATTCCATGTTCTTTTAATAAATCTGTAATGATTGTTGCAACCATCACCATACATGGTTGGGTATATGGTGTATAAGATAGTTTTTCAAGTGGTCCATTAAAACATAGTTCCTTTAAATCTTCATTTTGATCAAAGATTTCATGAGGATAAAATGATTTTCCCATTCCCACAACTTGACTTCCTTGACCAGCATAAATAATTCCTAATTTCATTTGTCATCCTCCATTAATTCATGAATCACTTCATCAACATGCATCAAATGATCTTGCCTATAACCATGAGCTCCTGTAAAAATAAGACCATCCTCTAAATTTCCTTTAACTGCTTCTATTAAAGCTCTTGAAATACAATAAGGTGTATTTTTAACATCACAAGGAATTAAACATTGATAACATTTTTTAACAGGTATTTTTTCTTTCTTGGTTTTTTTAACAAAACTATTTTGCATTGCTCTTCCTGGCATTCCAACAGGAGAAGAAACAAAACCAATATCTTCCTTTCTAGCTTTTAAGAAGGCTTCTTTATATTTGATAGAAGCATCACATTCATAAGTTGTAATAAAGCGTGTTGCTACTTGAATACCATCGACACCTAGATCAAAGAAATGCTTAACATCACTTCTTTGACTGATTCCTCCTGCTACAAAAATAGGAATGTTCAATTTATTATTTTCTACAATTTCTTCAACATCTTTAAAAATTTCTTCTAAACTTTGGCATGTTTGATTTTCTAAATCTTCTTTTTTAAACCCTAAATGTCCACCTGCTTGACTTCCTTCAATAACAATAAAATCTGGTGTACGTTGATATTTTTTGAGCCAATGTTTTATGATTACCTTACAGGCTTTACCACTTGAAACAATTGGAGCAATTAAAACATCATGATCTTTTACCAATTCTGGTAAACGTAAAGGAAGTCCAGCTCCTGAAATAATAGCATCAACTTTACTCTCTAATGCTGCATTGATCAATTCATCATAATCTTTTAAAGCAACCATCGCATTGATGGCTACTAAACCTTTTCCTTGAGAAAGCTTTTGTGCTTTTAAAATTTCTTTTTTTAAAGCACGAATATTGGCTTGACGATGATTACTTTCAAAATCATCTTCCTTGTAACCTGGATGCGCTGTAGAAATAACCCCCATCGCTCCACACCTAGCAACATGCCCTGCCAAACTTCCTAGAGAAACACCAACTCCCATTCCTCCTTGAATTAAAGGAACAGTTAAGCTTTTTTGATTGATTTCTAACATTTTAAATCTCCAAATTTGAATAAGTTTCTTGTAACTCACTCATCATTTCTTCTAAAATTTGTTTAACGGGTTTAATTTCATGAATCATTCCTGCAACTTGTCCTGCCATCAAAGAACCTTCATCAACATTTCCCTCAAAAACAGCTTTTTTTAATGAACCTAAAGTATATTTTTCAAGTTCCATCATATCTGCTCCTGCTTTTTCTTTTTGAATATAAGCTTTTGCCATTTTATTTTTTAAGATTCTTACTGGTGTTCCATTAATTCTTCCTGTAACAGTTGTCGAAGTATCTTTTGCCTTTAAAATTGCTTGTTTATAATTTTCATGAATTGGACATTCTTTACTTGCGAGTAAAACTGTTCCAATTTGTACACCACAAGCACCTAAGGCATAAGCTGCTAACATTTGCTTGCCACTGGCAATCCCTCCTGCAGCAATAACAGGAATAGAAACATTACTTACAACTTGAGGAACAAGCGCCATAGTCGTTGCCTCACCAATATGTCCTCCTGCTTCACAACCTTCAACAATTAAACCATCCACACCTGCACGTTCTAATCTTTTAGCAAGAGCCACACTAGGAACAACAGGTAAAACTTTAATTCCTGCTTCTTTCCACATTTTTATATATACACCTGGATTTCCAGCACCAGTTGTCACAACTGGGACATGTTCATCAATAACGATTTGTGCCATTTCTTTGGCATCTGGATTGAGTAACATAATATTGACACCAAAAGGTTGATTTGTTAATTTTTTACATGCTTGAATTTCTGCTTTTAACATTTTAGCAGTCATTCCTCCAGCTCCAATCAAACCCAAACCTCCTGCATTAGAAACACTCGCAGCAAAGGCACCGGTAGCAATATTGGCCATCCCTCCTTGAATAATAGGATATTTAATATTTAATAACTCATTTAATTTCATTTTGTTCTCCTTACCATTCCATTAAAATTGCACCCCAAGTAAGTCCTCCACCAAAGCCAACGAGAATGATTTTCATTCCTTTTTGAAGTAATCCTTGTTCATTCATCTTCGCTAAAGCTAATGGAATACTCGCTGCTGAGGTGTTTCCATATTCTTGTAAGTTCATATAAAATTTTTCACTTGAACATTGATATTTTTTATAAACATGTTTAATAATTCTTTCATTTGCTTGATGACAAATCACGTAATCAATATCATTTAATGTCATTTTTGCTTGGTTTAAGACATGATCAATACTTAAAGGAATTGCTTTAATAGCAAATTTAAAAACATCTTGACCTTTCATTTTTAAATAATCATTTCTTTTAGAAAATAGTACTTCTTCATTTCCGTCACTATCTAAATAACTATAAAAAAGCTTTTGACTTTTTTTAATCAGCGTAGCGGCTGCACCATCTCCAAATAAAATACACGTATTACGATCTTGATAATCTACAATAGAGCTTAATTGTTCACTTCCAATAACAAGTCCATATTGATTTTCTTCTAACAAGCTTTGAGCAACTTTTAAAGCATAAACATAACCACTACAAGCAACATTAATATCAAAACACATCATTGATTGATGATTTAAACCTAAAGCTTTTTGTACAAGACAGGCATTACTTGGCGTATTATTTTCTGGTGTCATCGTAGCTACAATAATTAAAGCAAGTTGACTTAAATTTTGATTTTGAGTTGCTTTTTTAGCAGCTTCAATAGCTAGAAAGGCACTTGATTTATCTGAAAGATGTCTTTTTAAAATACCCGTTCGTGAAACGATCCATTCATTAGATGTTTCTACCATTTGTTCAAGTTGTTGATTATCTAAAGTCTTTTCAATTTTGGCATAACCTGTAGAAACAATTTCAATTCCATTCATCTTTTTCTCCTTTAAAATACTTGTCCTATCTTTCTATATTTTTCATAACGTTTATTAATCAATTGAGATGTCGATAACTTTTGTAATTCTTTAAGATTTGTATTTAAATATTCTTTTATTTGTCGATAAACTTCATAACTTTCAACAGTAGCCCCTTTTAAATCTTCATCTATGATATGATCAATAATATGACGCTCATAAAGATCCTTAGCTGTTAATTTCATTAAGCTTGCAGCCTCTGCAACACGCTTTCCTTCTTGATCTTTCCATAAAATAGAAGCAAATCCTTCAGGAGATAAAATCGAATAAACACTATTTTCTAACATGACTAAGCGATCACTCACACTTAAAGCCAAAGCTCCTCCAGAACCTCCCTCACCAATAACAATAGTAATAATAGGAACTTTTAAAAGAGACATTTCTAAAAGATTTCGAGCAATTGCTTCTCCAATTCCATGCATTTCTGCTTCCATTCCTGGATAAGCTCCTGGAGTATCGACAAAAGCAATAATAGGACGTTTAAATTTTTCTGCCTGTTTCATTAAGCGCATTGCCTTTCGATAGCCTTCTGGTGAAGACATTCCAAAATTACATTTTAAATTATCTTCTAAAGTTTTTCCTTTTAAATGACCAATAATTGTTACAGGTTGTTGATTAAATAAACCAATACCTCCAACAATTGAACCATCATCTTTTGCTAAACGATCTCCATGTAATTCAATAAAATCATCAAAGAGATGATTGATATAATCTTTAATATTTGGTCGTGTACTTTTTCTAGCAAGATAAACATGATCATAAGGTGAAAGATGTTGATAATATTCTTCTTGTTTTTTGATTTGACTTTCGATTTCTTTTTTTCTTTCTTGATTGCAATCAAGAAGTTCTTTTTGTAACTTTTCAATTTCTTTTTCTACTTGACTTAAAGACATCTTTATGCCCCCTTACCATGCATTTTTAAAATTCTAATAAGTGTTGAACGCATTTCTTGACGTTTCACAATTAAATCAACAAATCCTTGTTCTTCCATAAATTCTGTTGTTTGAAAGTTTTCCGGTAATTTTTGTTTAAGCGTACTTTCAATGACACGTCTTCCTGCAAATCCAATCAATGCTTGAGGTTCACCAATAATAATATCTCCTAAGCTTGCAAATGAAGCTGTTACTCCTCCTGTTGTTGGATGGGTAATATAGGAAATATAAAGTAAACCTGCTTGATGATGTCTAGCAAGAGCTGCGGAGGTTTTTGTCATTTGCATTAAGGAATAAATTCCTTCTTGCATTCTAGCGCCTCCTGAAGCTGTAAAAATAATGAGTGGATACTTTCTTTTGGTTGCATGTTCAATAGCTTTCGTGATTTTATCACCTACAATAGAAGACATACTACCCATTAAAAAACGTGAATCCATCACACAAGTAATCACCTTTGTCCCATTTATTTTTCCACTTGCTACAACAACAGCTTCATTTAAACCTGTTTTTTGTTGTAGAATTTCTAATTTTTCATCGTATCCGGGAAATTCTAAAGGATTTACTCTTTGTGTACTTTTATAGAGTTCTTTATATTTCCCTTGATCATAAATCATTTCTAATCTTTCATAAGCAGTAATCTTTAAATGATTTCCACAGTGAGGACAAACTGACATATTTTTTTTAAGTTTACTTGTAAGAATCAATTCTTTACACTTTGGACATTTTGTATAAAGTCCTTCAGGAACTTCTTTTCTTTCATTTTCTCTTTTTTTTCTTAATGACTTAAATAAATGAAGTTTTTCTTTTCTTTCCTTAAATAACTGTTCCATCATCTTTCATTCACCAACTCATCTAAATGTTTTTCAATAAAACTTGTATCAAAATTTCCTTTGACATAATCACTTTCATGTAAAATCAAATACTGTAATTCTTGATTCGTATCAATACCATCAATCACTAATTCACTTAAGACCCTTCGCATTTTACGAATTGTTTCAATACGATTTCTTCCATGAACGATTACCTTAGCAATCATTGAATCATAATGAGAAGACACTTGATAACCTTGATATAAAGTTGTATCAATACGTACCCCAAAACCTCCTGGAATATGTAAACTACTAACAATCCCTGGTGAAGGTCTAAAACCTTCTTGAGGATTTTCAGCATTGATACGACATTCAAGGGCATGTCCCTTTAATTCAATATCACTTTGTTTATAATTCAATTTTAAATGTGCAGCTATTCTAATTTGTTCACGAACCAAATCAACCCCCGTTACCATCTCTGTTACTGGATGTTCAACTTGAATACGCGTATTCATCTCAATAAAATAATATTTTCCATCCGGTGCTAAAACAAATTCAATCGTTCCTGCATTAACATATCCTACTTTTTTAGCTGCTTTGATAGCATCATTTCCCATCTTTTCTCGAAGATCTTGACTTAAAGCTTTACTTGGAGATTCTTCCATCATCTTTTGGTTTCTTCTTTGAATTGAACAATCTCTTTCTCCTAAATGAATAACATTACCAAAATGATCAGCTAAAATTTGAAATTCAATATGTTTAGGATTTAAAATCAATTTTTCCATATACATATCATCATCACCAAAACAAGCCTTTGCCTCCGCTTTAGCTGTTAAATAAGCATTTTCAAAATCTTCTTCCTTAAAACATTTTCTCATACCTCTTCCACCACCACCGGCAGAAGCTTTAATTAAAACCGGATAACCAATCTTTCTAGCAATTTCTTTTCCTTGACTGACAGATTCAATACTGCCATCACTTCCAGGAACAACTGGAACTCCTGCTTCAATCATCATTTGTCGAGCAACGCTTTTATTCCCCATTTGATCAATCACATCACCACTTGGACCAATAAAAGTCATACCACATTTTTCAACAAGTCTGGCAAACGTTGAATTTTCAGATAAATAACCAAATCCAGGATGAATTGCATCACACCCTGATAAAGTAGCTACTGATAAAATATTTTCCATATTTAAATAACTCTCACTACTTTTAGCAGGTCCAATACAGTAAGCTTCATCTGCTAATTGAACATGTAAAGAAGTGGCATCTGCTGAAGAATAAACAGCAACGGCTTCAATTCCCATTTCTTTACAGCAACGAATAATTCTAACGGCTATTTCACCGCGATTAGCAATCAATATCTTTTTAAACATTTTCTTCAATAACCATTAAAGCTTGATCATATTCTACAAGCGCTTCATTTTCTACAAGAATTGATGTAACCGTTCCATCACATGGTGCCTTAATTTCATTCATCACCTTCATTGCTTCAATAATACAAATAATATCTCCTTTTTTAACTGTCTTTCCAACAGTAACATACGGATCACTTTCAGGTGAACTTGCACCATAGAAAACACCTACAATTGGTGATTTTACAGGTGTACCTGTAGACTCTTTGGTGTTAACTTCTGCAACCATTTTATTTTCTTTTTCTAATGGTTTTACATATTCAACTTTTTCACTTTCTTTTTCTAATTCTATTTTTAAATCATCTATTTCTACTTTCATTTTAGTGACATTTGATTGATCAAACTCACTCATAATTTGTTTAATGAAATCTAATTTCATAGCATTCTCCTTTGTTTGAAGTTCAAAGCATATAGTAAAATAATAAGCTTTGAAATTCAAAGCTTATTATAAAATATATAGTCGCCTCAGCGACACTTCTTTACTATTTGTTTGCTTCAATATAATCTACGATATCTTTAACAGTTTTCATGTTAGAAGCAACTTCATCTGGAATTTCTACTTCAAATTCTTCTTCAATTTGCATAATTAATTCAACAGCATCTAAAGAATCAGCTTCTAAATCATCTTTTAAATTTGCTTCCATTGTAACTTGACTTTCATCACAACTTAATGAATCAACAATGATCTCTTTTACTTTTTCAAAATCCATTTTACTTTCCTCCTTGAATACGGTTTGTATTATACACGAAGAACATAAAAAGTAAATACTTTGAAGTTCAAATTTATTTATTTTTTTAATTTTCTTTGATTTTATCAACATTTTTTATTTAAAATATTTTTTTAAATAGGATAAATAATTGATTTTATCCTCTTACTCTTTATGAAATACCCACTTTGTTTGTGCACTATAACTAAGTAAAAATAACAGCAAATCCCCTACTGGTTTCGCAAGTTTTTCTGACATGATATTAAAAATCGATGCCACATAAACAAATAAAGTAGATAAAATTGTAATAATAACTGTTAGAATCAAAAAACGAATAGCTGTCTGTCTATTGTTTGTTTTTCCTTTAAAAACATATTTTTTATTAACTACATAATTAACAATTGTAGAAATAACTCTAGCGATAAGACTTGCTAGAGCAATACGCCAAAAATCACTTGTCATCCATATTTTTAAAACATCTAATAAAATCCACGCTAATAAAACATCTATTATAGAACTAATAATAGAGGAAGATACAAAGCGAATAAGATGTAAGAAGATAACATAAATAATTTGAGAAGTTTTATTTTTTGGATGAAAAGCTTCTTGTGATAATTTTTTGACCTTGATTTCTTCTATATCATGTTGATTTTGTACTTGATCTATTAAAGCTTGTACTTCATAACAGTTTTCATCAACTTCTAGCATTTCATCTAAATAAGATATTGAAAAGCCAAACAATTCACTGTCGACATTGATAAATTTTTGATTATAAATAAGTGAAAATAATTGAGATAAAATCTTTTTCCCTTGATGATGCACAAAATAGAATTTAGATGCATCCTCATTAATTGATTGACTCATTTGATCAACTAATTTTAAATCATATTCATTTTCTAAAATAAGAATTCCTTTTTTATCCTTTAAGTGTTCTTTAACATACTGACATCCCTTTTTTAAAGCATAGCCTTTTCCTTTAAAATGTGGATAATTAATGATTTTACAATCATAGACCATCCTTTCAAAAACAGCGTGATAATTTTCATCAGAGCCATCATTAATTACAACAACATCATAATTTTTTTCTTTTAACTTTTTAACATAGTTTATAATCCTCTCCCTAGGATTATAAACTGGTATTAAAATAACCATTTTACTAAACATATTCATCCCTCATCATATCTATGATACATGAATGTGTTTTAAAGTACAAACTTATGAGAAAAAATTATTCTTAATTTTTCTTAATAATTAATTTATGAGTTTCTAGTTATTTACTATTTTTTATGCTAAACTACTTTTGTTTAAAAGGGAGAGAGTTTATGAATTTTAAAAAGAATTATAAAGGAATGTTATTATGTTTGATTATTGCCATTCCTTGTTGGTTTTTAGGAAAGAAGTTTCCTATTGTAGGTGGTCCTGTCTTTGGAATTATTCTTGGAATGATCATTACTTTATTTATTAAAGATAAAAATGAATTACAATCAGGCATCACTTTTACATCCAAAAAAATCTTACAGTATGCGGTTATCTTGTTAGGATTTGGAATGAATTTATCGGTCGTGTTACAAACAGGAAAACAATCTTTACCAATCATTCTAGCTACTATTTCTACATCTTTAATTGTCGCTTACCTGTTACATAAAATCATGCATATTCCAAGTAAGATTTCTACTCTAATTGGTGTTGGTTCTTCTATTTGTGGTGGTTCAGCCATTGCGGCTACAGCACCTGTTATTGAAGCCAGTGATGAAGAAGTAGCTCAAAGTATTTCTGTTATCTTTTTATTTAATATGATTGCTGCTTTATTATTTCCTACACTTGGAACACTGTTAGGTTTTTCTACAAAAAGCGGTGAAGCTTTTGGAATCTTTGCTGGTACTGCTATTAATGATACATCTTCTGTAACAGCAGCAGCTTCTACGTGGGATTCAATGTACCATCTACAAAGTGCTACTTTAGATAAAGCCGTAACTGTTAAACTTACAAGAACACTTGCAATCATTCCGATTACTTTGGTTTTATCTTTTTTTAAGTTAAGAAAGAATAAAGATGGTCAAAAAATTAATTTAAAGAAAGTTTTTCCATTTTTTATCATTTATTTTGTGTTAGCTTCTATTATTACAACAGTTGCTATTAAAATGGGAGTCTCTGCTGATTTCTTTACACCCTTTAAAGAATTAAGTAAATTCTTTATTGTTCTAGCAATGGTGGCTATTGGTTTAAATACAAATGTTATTAAATTGATTAAAAATGGTGGTAAACCAATTATTTTAGGTTTTATTTGTTGGATATGTATTGCTTGTATGAGTTTATTCATGCAACATCTTCTTGGAATATGGTAAAAAGCTCTTAGGAGCTTTTTTGTTAAGTTAATGTTAAGTTTATTTACTTCACATTAAGAAAGTGTTAATCTACTTACGGATTGTGAGGAATATATATATGGAACTATCGAATATTTTTTCAATGTTAGGTGGTTTAGCGCTTTTCCTTTATGGAATGAATATGATGTCTAATGGATTAGAGCTTGCTGCCGGAAATAAAATGAAATCTATTTTAGAAAAATTAACTTCTAATCGTATTTTAGGAGTTTTAGTTGGAGCTTTAGTTACAGCTGTTATTCAATCTTCTTCAGCGACAACTGTCATGGTCGTTGGATTTGTTAACTCTGGATTGATGTCTTTAACAAGTGCTGTTTGGGTAATTATGGGAGCCAATATTGGAACAACAATTACAGGTCAATTGATTGCTATCAATATTACTGCACTTGCTCCATTATTTGCTTTTATTGGAGTTGCCATGATTGTTTTCTTTAAAAGCAAGAAATTAGATGCTATTGGTACGGTTATTGGTGGTTTAGGTATTTTATTTATTGGAATGGAAACAATGTCAAAGGCTATGGTGCCACTTAGAACAATGCCTGAATTTGTAGGATTGATTTCTAAGTTCCAAAATCCACTTATTGGTATTATCGTAGGGGCTTTATTTACTGCACTTATTCAAAGTTCATCAGCATCTGTCGGTATTTTACAAGCTTTAGCTAAAAGTGGTGTTATGACTTTATCATCATCTATTTATGTATTATTTGGTCAAAATATTGGAACTTGTATTACTTCTGTTCTTGCTTCTATTGGAACAAGTAAGAATGCTAAAAGAACAACAATTATTCATTTATCTTTCAATATTATCGGAACTGTTATTTTTGTAACGATTAGTTTATTATTCCCATTTGCTCATTTAATTGAAAGTATTACACCAAATAATGTAGCTGCTCAAATAGCTAATGTACATACAATATTTAATATCACAACAACTTTATTATTACTTCCAATTGGGACTAAATTGGTTGATCTAGCAACTAAGATTTTACCTGAAGATAAAGAAGAAAGCGAACATATGTCTCTTAAATATTTAGATTTCAGTATTTTTGAAAATGATTTTCATATTGGAACAAGTGCTATCGCTAATACTCAATTATTTAATGAAACTCAACATATGTTAAATGTAGCGAATCATAATGTTAAAAGAGCATTTGAACTTTTAAATCATTTTGATCAAGAAAAATACGAACGTCTTCTAAAAGATGAAAACTATATTAATTATTTAAATCAACAAATTATTGATTTTACAACTGCAGCTATTTCAAACGAGTTCCCTACAGAAGGTTCTCAAACAATTGTATTATTTTTAAAACTATCTTCTGATTTAGAAAGAATTGGTGATCATGCAATCAATATTGCTAACAGAGCTCAAAGATTAGCAGAAGATGATACCCATTTTTCTCAAGATGCTTTAAAAGAAATAAATATTATGGAAAGTTTATGTAATAATATTTTAGATGAACTTATTATTATGGATTATGATGAATTTAAATATATCGTTGATAAAGTCGATGTTATGGAAGATAATATTGATAAAACACAACATCAATTCGCAGTTAATCAACTTATTCGTTTAAAAGAAAAGAAATGTTCAACTGAAAACAGTATTATTTACACAAAAATCTTAACTGATTTTGAAAGAATTGGTGATCATGGTTTAAATATTGCTGAAAGCTTATATCATATTCGTAAAATCATGAAACAAATGAAAATGATTAAACCAGAAATAGAAGAAGCATAAAAAAATAGGTTATAGCGATTTGATTCGTTATAACCTATTTTCATTAATGAATAATTTTTAAAACATCTTCTTCACTATTGATGTTAAAGATATTTAATGTAAGAACATTTAATTTTTCTAGCGATGTTGTTGTGAGTCTTTCTTCTAAAGGACTTGATATAGTTCCTAGTTTTACTTTAAGTTGTTCTTTTAATGTTTTTTCAATTCCTATAGCCTCTCCTTTTTCAATTCCTTGATTTTCAAATCTTTGAAATAATTGATCCATTGCCTTACACATATTGATTTCATCTCCTTCTGGTAAGTCTTCTTCTTTAATGTCCGTATGTGTCAAGATGGCTGCCATCTTATAATTTTCTACACTGATCATACGGTTTGTCCTTAACTTTTCATAGTCTCCTTCAAGCATGCTTTGACGGATCTCTACTACTTCTTTTAATCGTTTACTTATAAGAATTTGAGGATCCATTTTTTTAGGTTCTAAGACTGGTAGTTTCCAGTCATTGATATAGTCTTCCATCTCAGGTGGTATTTTTAAGCTTTCTTTTAAAGATTTTGAATAGGTCCATTCCTTATCTCCCGTATAAAAGACAGATGTTCCTACAGGATATACTTCTTTTCCTCTTTCTACCTGATTGATATAAAGCTGGGCATCATAGTTGAGTATACGAATAATCATATTCTTATCCAAGGTACTTTGATGCTCTACACCAATGATCATATAATCCCCATTGATACTTGCTTTTCTGACGATATCCTGATATCTTTTCATTTTCATTGGTAAGGGTTCTTTACCTATCAATGTGGAAACATCATTTTCCTGTGAAATCAGATTTTCTGGTTTGATGACCTATCTACCATGAAAATAGAGAGCATTGCTTAGATCTGCAAAACATTCCCCGTCTCTTAATAACTGTTTACAGGTTGTATCACTTGCATTTCTTATTTGACTCATTTTTTTACCTCCTTACATGAGTGTTTTATAGTTAGTCATCATCGCTTTTTTATATCTTTTTTTAATATTGATGTAAGGAGCTTTCTTGATTTAATTGTATCATATGCTTAAAGATAATTCGTCTCATATTTGTTTCACATTTAATTCACAAATATTTCTTTTTTATTATTTTATCTTTCTCTTTTCCTTCTTTCAATGGACGGATAGTCCAAAAAAAGAAACTGCATACTATCTGCAGTTTCATCTTAACTATATAATTTTTTAGCTATGATAAATTTCTTCATCAAGCATTTTTTCTTTTTTAGCAACGATTACAGAGGTTGCTGCATCTCCTGTAACATTGAGGGAAGTTACAAGCATTTCAATTGGTCTATTGATTGCAAGAATCAACGAATAAGCAAGTAAAGCGGCATCATTTGTATAACCCATACCTGTTAAAATTGTAAAGAGGATAACAGCTCCTGCACCAGGTGCAGCAGGTGTTCCAATAGAAGCAATTAAAGCTAAAATAGCAATAATAGCCATTGACATAAAAGTTACTTTATAACCTGAACTAACAGCTACAAACATGGCTGCAATAACTTGCATAATTGCTGTTCCATCCATGTTAACTGTCATACCTAGAGGTAAAACAAATGAAGCAATTTGATCATGTATCCCTAATTCTTCTACTGTTGTTTTTCTATTTAATGGTAGTGTTGCTGCAGATGAAGATGTTGAAAATCCAAACAAAGCAACTTTAGCAGCTTTTTTCATAAATGGTTTAGGATTAACCCTAGCCATTGTCATTAAATAAATTGGATAAGCGATAAATAAATAAGCAAATAAAGCAATAATAACTGTTACTACATAAGCTAAAGCCGGTTTTAATGAATCAATTCCATAAATAGCAAAAGTTCTTGTAAGTAAACAGAAGATTGCATATGGTGCAAATTTATTAATTACAAACGTTAGAAATAAACTAATAACTTTTGAAACTTCTTCAAATACTTTTTTTAATGTTTTTGTTTGTTCTTCAATGGTATTCATAGCAAGTCCAGTAACTACTGCTAAAAATACAATTGCTAGGACATTTCCATTTGTTGTAAAGGCACTTACAAAATTGTTTGGAATAATTGATACAATAATATTTAATGGATTAGATCCTGTTGTTCCTTGTTGAACAGTAATCTTTCCTGCGTCTACTGAATTAAATAATCCTAAATGATAGATAATTGTACTTACAATACCAGCAAAAATCAAAGCACATATTGTTGTCGTAAAGAAAGTTAAAATTGTTTTAGAAGAAATTCTACCTAATTTCTTAGTATCAGTAATTGTACAAATAGCAAGTGTAATAGAAACAAAAACCATTGGTACTATAATTAACTGTAATGCATTAACAAATAATTGACCTATAATATAGAAAATTCCGATAGCACTTGTAGCACCTTCTGCTGTAATATCTTGGAAAAAGATATTATTAATCGTTTGCCACAAGTCTCCTTGACCACTTGAATTTAAGTGTTCTCTCAATAAAATACAACCAAATCCAGCAATTAAACCACATATTAATGCAATCAACATTTTCTTAGCTAACTGCTTTCCACTATTTTCTTTCATAACCATCCTCCTAAAAATTCCCAAATTGCCAACATTATACATTATTTTTTTTAAAATACAATCCCTTTTATAAAAAATGTTAAGACCCAGCGATTTTGTCACGATAAAATTCAGCGAAAATGTCACCATCATTTCTCTTTTCTAATCTTCTCCATTATCATGTTATATGAAGGTGGTTTTTATATTGGACAGATTGTCCAAAAAAAATAATTGGTCAGTATGACCAATTATTTCATATATTCTTTTAGTTTATCAGGAATAGCTTCTATTAAATAGCTAACTATTTCTTCTTTTTTGATAGGTATATCATTTAAGACCCATTCTACTGTCATATCTACAGAACCTCGACAATACATATTTAATAAAAAATCTATATCTGAAGATAATGTCTTTCCCGTATTTTTATAAATATAATTTTTATAAAAATCATAGATACAACAAAAATCATAATGAATTAAATTATTATAATCATTTGATTTAAAAGCTTCTTTAAAGAAAGCATGTTCTTGTTCAATAAAAGCAAACTTTAAATTAAGTGCTTCTTGTAACGAACCACCTTGATTCATTTCTTCAAATGATTTTAAAACTAATTTTTCAAAATACCAATTAACTAAATCATATTTATCTTGAAAATGTCGATAAAATGTTTGTCTGGTTTTTCCTGCTGTTGAAACAATATCTGTTACAGTAATTTTATCTAAAGGCTGTTTTTTTATTAAGCTTTTGATTGCTTTAGCAAACAAAAATAAAGTTTCTTCGTTTTTCATAATAAACCTCTATAATAAATAATCATATTTTTCTATTTCATCAGTTTGTGCTAAAACAAGGAAAGTATCATTTAATTCTATTTCTAAATTAGGATCTACAGGAACTTCTAATTTATGTGTATGAGGATTTCGTTTACCTAAAACATTGATACTATAAAGTTTTCTTAAATCTAGTTGTGATAATGTTTTTCCTACCCATGCTTGAGGTACTTTCATTTCAACAATACAATTTTCTTCATCTAATTCAATTAAATCTTTAATATTTTTTCGAAGTAATGTTCTTGCTACTTTTTCTCCCATTTCTTTTTCAGGACGGACAACATAATCAGCACCTATTTTTTCTAAAACAACTTTAAAACGTTTGTTTTTAGCTTTAACAATAACATAAGGTACTCCCAGTTCTTTTAGATTCATTGTAGCTAAAATACTATCTTCTAATCGATCTCCAATAGCAACAATTCCTACATCCATATCATCTAATCCTAAATCTGATAAAAATTGAAAATCTGTGACATCACCAATAACTGCTTTTGTCGCAAAATCAGCCACTCTTTGTACATTTTCAGGATTTTTATCAATTGCAATGACTTCTCTACCATATTGAGAAAGTGTCTTAACAAGTGTAGAGCCAAAAATTCCAAGCCCTAATACAACAAATTGTTTTTCCATCTCATTATCCTATTAAGATATGTTCTTTTATATAGTTCACATCTTTTCCTTTCTTAGCGTTATATTTTCTTACAAAAATCAAAACCATAGTAATAGGACCAATACGTCCTATATACATCAAAATAATTATAACAATTTTTCCAACAAATGTCAGTGTTGGTGTAATACCCGCTGTTAATCCTACTGTCGCAAAAGCAGAAAAAACTTCAAAAAGTAGATCAATAAAATCTGCCTGCTCACTTATTGATAAAATAAATAAACCTGTTAAAGCAATCGCAAAACTAATCAACATAATTGTTAATGCTCTTTTAACAATTTGATCATCAATTGTTCTTTTAAAAACATGAATATTTTCATCACCGCGCATTAATGCACGGACGTATAACAATCCAATAACAAAAGTTACCGTTTTAACACCACCAGCAGTTCCTGCAGGAGAACCACCGATAAACATAATAATAGACATAAAAAACTTCGTTGCTTGATGTAAAGAAGCCATATCTACTGTCGCAAATCCAGCTGTTCTAAGTGTTACTGATTGAAAAAAACTTGCGAGTATCTTTTGTGAAAATGGTAAAGACTTTAATGTTAGCGGATTTTGAAATTCTAATATGAAAATAACGGTCATTCCTCCAAAAATTAAAACAAATGTAGAAATCAATGCAATCTTTGTATGTAAAGATAAAGATTCTAAATACCTTTTCATTTTAAAATACTTAAAATGTTCTCTATAATGAATCAAAGATAAACGTAAATCGATCCACACAACAAAACCTAAACCACCAGCAATAATCAAACCACAAATAACTAAATTGATCCAAACATTGCCTACATAAGGAACCATTGAATTATTTCCTAAAATATCAAATCCAGCATTACAAAATGCTGAAATTGCATGAAATAAACTATAATAAATTCCTTTAAGGATTCCAAATTGTGGAATAAAAACAAAAGCAAGACAAATTGCTCCAATAAGTTCAAAACAAACTGTATATTTAATAACTCTTTTAATATAAATACCTGTTTCATTTAATGAATTTCTATTTAAAGCTTCCTGCATGACAATCTTATTAGCGTAGGTTAGTTTTCTTTTTAAAAGAACAAAGAACATCGACATCAGTGTTAAAAATCCTAACCCACCTATTTGAATCAATAAAATAATGACTATTTGTCCAAAAAGCGTATATTCACTAGCTGTTACATGAGTCACTAAGCCTGTTACACAGGTTGCTGAAGTTGCAACAAATAGATGATCTAAATAACTACTTGTTGAATGAACACTATGACTCATTGGTAAACTTAATAAAATTGACCCTATTAAAATAACCGCAAAAAAGCTAAAGCCAATTCTTCTAACTGCTGATATACCTAGTTTTTTATATTGTTTATGAAGTGTTTTTCTTTGCATATTTTCCCCTCGGTTCTATTAAAAAAAGACATGTTTCCATGCCAATTTAAAACAAATGATAATAAGCCAAGTTCTGTATTAGATAATCATTTATCTACGTTTACACGTCCTCTATCCCGTTCAATTCCGTTTTAAAGGTTCCCCTACCAAATTTGGGTTTCTGCCTTGCGGAGCTTTCCTCTTTTCAGCCATAGTTTCCTATGGAATTGTCTCTGTGGAGCCATTTATGAAGTTCTACCATAGTTGCCCTTAGGTTTTCCTTCTGTCGTTAGTTTACACTACCCTCACTTATTGATTCGTGAGGCACAAACACTACAATCATCGCAGATTGTGGCAGCCTGGACTTTCCTCTACTTCAATGAAGCAGCGATTATCTGTCATTTGTTATTTATTTTGAAATACTGCTTTTTCTAATAATGATAATCTTTTTAAGATATCTACATTGGAAGAAACATTATCTTCTAATGCTCTTAAATTATCATCTTGTAAAGCTTTTTCTCTTTCTAATCGAGCTATCATAGCTTTTTGATCAGCAAGACGTCTTTCAAGCTGTTCTATTCTATCATAAGAATTGTTCAATAGTCCAGCAAAAGCTTCATAATCTTTTACAACTTGATCTAAGAAGTGATCAACCTCATCCGCATTGTACCCTTTAAAATCAACTTTAAATTCTTTACTAACAATTTTTTTTGGACTTAATACGACTTTATATTCCATGCTTTTCAACTCCTTTACCTCATTGTACCAATTTATTTCCTTTTTTCAAGATAAAATATGATTTCTTATCAAAGAGTTGTTATCACAAAAAAAATATGTGTTATAATACCCATATATATGCAAATAAAAAGGAGTTTCTATGGTTAATTATCCAAATAAGAAAAAAAACAATCATTATACATCTATGATTGAAGGTAAACATAATACTGCTCACCGTGGAATGAACTTAGAAGAAGATATTAACTTAACAAATGAATACTATTTATCACATGATATTGCAGTTATTCATAAAAAACCTACCCCTATTCAAATTGTCAAGGTTTCTTATCCAGAAAGAAGTTCAGCAAAAATAGTAGAAGCTTATTTTAGAACCCCTTCAACAACAGATTATAATGGTATTTATAAAGGAAAATATATTGATTTTGAAGCAAAAGAAACAAAAACATTATCTTTTCCCTTTACGAACATTTCTTTACATCAAATTAATCATCTCGATAAAGTCATTCATCATGGAGGAATTGCTTTTTTAATTATCGCCTTTACAAAAGTGAATGAAGTTTATCTCTTAGATGCTTCTTTTATGGTAGAAGCATATAGAAAAAACGATCGTAAATCCCTTCGTTATGAAACAATAAAAGAAAAAGGTCATTTGATAAGGCAAGGATTTCTTCCTCGTCTTCATTATTTAGAAATTATTGATCAATATTATTGTGAGGTATTTAAATGAAAAGACAAACAAAAAAATTAAATTCAAAAAAAATCATTCAAGTAGTAACAATGCTTATTCTTTGTTTAATCTTAGTTTTTGCATGTATATTTGGTTATAGTGTATATAAGGATACAGCTGCTTTTGATTCAAAAAAACTTTTATCCTCTGGAGCAAGTGTCATGTATGACAGTAATGGTGATATTATGTATACTTATGGTAGCCAAGAAAACGGTACACGAAAAAATGTTACCTATGATGACTTACCACAAGTTTTAGTAGATGCCATTGTAGCTGCTGAAGATTCTCGTTTCTTTGAACATAATGGTTTTGATTTACCACGTATTGTTAAAGCGGCATTATCTAACTTAAAAGCTGGAGGAATCACTGGTGGTGGTTCTACAATTACTCAACAGTTGATTAAAAAGACTTATTTCCCTGATGCACAAAAAACGTATTCTCGTAAATTAAGTGAAATAATTTTAGCCATTCAAGCTGATAAAGCTTTAAGTAAAGAAGAAATCTTAACCCTTTATTTAAATAAAATCTATTTTGGTAGAAGTACAAGTTCGATTGGAATTGCTGCAGCAACTAAATATTATTTTAATAAGGATGTAAGTGAATTAACCCTTCCAGAAGCAGCCATGCTTGCAGGTAGCTTAAATTCACCCTATAACTATGATCCATATTATTGCCTTGATAAAGCAACTGCTAGACGTAATACAATTTTAAAATTAATGGTTACTCATGGCTATATTACACAACAAGAATATGAAGAAGCAACAGCTACCAAAATAGAAAACACGCTTTGTGCTTCACCAACAACAAATAATAACACACTTGCTGCTTATGTTGACATTGTAACTGCTGAAGTTAAAAAACGTACTCGTTTAGATCCTTTAAAAACACAAATGAATATCTATACGTATTGTGATGTTGATACACAAACATTAGCAAGTGCCATCGGTAACGGTGAAAAATATGATTATAGTGATGAAGATATGCGCATGGGTGGTGCCGTCCAATCAAGTCAAGATGGCCGTATCGTCGCTGTCATTGGTGGACGTAATTATAATTTTGGAAATTATAGCTACGCAACAAGTAAGCAACAACCCGGTTCTTCTGTAAAACCGTTTTTAGATTATGGTTTAGCTTTTGAAAACTTAGATTGGTGTACTGGTAAAACATTAGAGGATACACCTTATTCTAAAGGTAAATTTACTCCTAAAAACTGGGATGGACAATTTCATGGAACTGTTACACTTACAAGTGCTCTAGAAAATTCTTGGAATATCCCAGCCATTAAAACTTATGAAGAAGTGACTAAAGAAATTGGTAAATCAGGCGTTACTTCCGCAATGGCATCAATTGGTATTGATATGTCTAGTGAAAGTAATGTAACCAATTTATCTTATGCTATTGGTGGATGGAATAAAGGAATTTCCCCTCTTGAAATGGCAAGTGCCTATGCAACGATTTCTAATAATGGACTTTATACAGAAAGTCATACAATTAATTATGTAGAAGTTGTCCAAACTGGTGAAACTTTTGAAATTGATAAAGAAATTCAAAACAATGCAAAACAAAGTGATTATTCAAAAGCGAGTGCTTTCATGATTAGACATGTTATGCTTGATTATACTAAAAATGGTAGTGGTAATTACGCATACCTATCCGGTCTTTCTAATGTTGGAGCTAAAACAGGAACATCCAACTGGGGAAGCAGTGCTAAAAAAGGTATGGCTGGAAAAAGTCGAGATTTATGGATGACTGCTTACACTTCTAATTATATTTGTTCAGTATGGATGGGATTTGGTCAAGAAGGTATTGAAAAAGGAAAAACAACCAGTCGTTATAAAGCTTATCCTGGTAAAGTTGTTCAAAGGTTATTGAAACATTTACAAAGTAAAGATGGTAAAAAATCATATCCAAGTCAACCATCAACTGTTGTACAAGATGGAGATGATTATTATAAAAAAGGTTCAAAACACGAATCTCATGCTTCCGTAAGTGAAGAAACAACAGAAGAAACAACAGAAACAAATGAAACCCAAACAACAGATGATAACCAATCATCTCAAAATAATTCAAATAATCAAAATAATAATAATTCTAACAATAGTTCTAATAATAACTCTAATAATAACTCTAATAATGATAATAACGGTGATAATACTAATGGTAATAACAATAATGGCAATAACACGGGTGGTAATACCAGTGGAGATAGTCAACCTTCTCAAAACCAAGGAACCAATCAATCTCAAAACCAAGAAACCAATCAATAAAAAGTCAACTTCGGTTGGCTTTTATTTTTGACTAAAATTTGCTTTTAATATACAAAATAAGGTATACTTGTATAAGAAAAACATGGAGGTATCTTATGTCTTCGAAAAAAAATAAAACTCAAAAGAAAATAAATAAAAAGAAAGTATTTATCGCTCTTACTATATGTATCTTAGTTGCTTTAATTGGTGGTGTGAGTGTTCTAGCCTATGGTGTCTATAAAGGTACAGAAACCTTTGATGCAAAGAAACTTTTATCATCCGGTGCAAGTGTGATGTACGATGATCAAGGGCAAGTTCTTTATACTTATGGTAGTGAAGAAAACGGAACAAGAGAAAATATCACGTATGAAGATCTTCCACAAGTTCTTGTCGATGCTGTTGTCGCTGCTGAAGATTCACGTTTTTTTGAACATAATGGTTTTGATTTGCCACGTATTGCTAAAGCAGCTATGTCTAATTTAGTAGCCGGAGGTATTAGAGGTGGAGGTTCTACAATCACCCAACAATTGATTAAAAAAACTTACTTTCCTAATGCTGAAAAAACATATACGAGAAAGTTTAGTGAAATTATTCTTGCTATCCAAGCGGATAAAGCTTTAAGTAAAGAGGAAATTTTAACACTTTATTTAAATAAGATCTATTTTGGTAGAAGTACACGTTCAATTGGTATTTCTTCTGCTTCTCGTTATTATTTTAATAAAGACGTTAGTGAATTGACTCTACCAGAAGCAGCTATGCTTGCAGGAAGTTTAAATTCACCATACAACTATGATCCTTATTATTGTTTAAATAACGCTACGAAAAGACGTAATACAATTTTAAATCTTATGGTGAAGCATGGTTATATCACTCAAAAAGAATGTGATGACGCCAAAAATGTGAAGGTTGAAAACATGTTATGCTCATCTAAAATTACAAACAGTTCCGTTAATGCAGCTTATGTAGATATCGTCACAGATGAAGTAAAGAAAAGAACGGGATTAGATCCTTTAAAAACACAAATGAATATCTATACATATTGTAATAGTGAAACCCAAGCTTTAGCTGCTGCTATTGGTAATGGTGAAAAATATGATTATAGTGATGAAGATATGCGTATGGGTGGTGCTGTTCAATCAAGCCAAGATGGTCGAATTATTGCTGTTATTGGTGGCCGTAATTATTCTTATGGGGATTACAACTACGCTACTAGAAAACAACAACCTGGTTCTTCCGTAAAACCATTTTTGGATTATGGACTTGCTTTTGAAAATCTTGATTGGTCTACAGGACATTCAATTAATGATGATGATTACTATAATGGTAAATTTAAAAACTGGGATCGTCAATTCCATGGTTTAGTGACAGTTGAAAACGCTCTTGAAAATTCATGGAATATTCCTGCTATTAAAACATTTGATGAAGTAGAACAAAAAATTGGTAGTGATAAAATCAAAGAAGCCATGGAATCCATAGGTATTTCAATGGAAAAAGAAAACATTGGTCTAGCAAGTGCCATTGGTGGTTGGTCTTATGGTATTTCCCCACTTGAAATGGCAGGAGCTTACGCTACTATTTCTAATAATGGTCTTTACACAGAAAGTCATACGATCAATTATGTAGAAGTTGTACAAACTGGAGAAACCTTTAATATCGATGAAGAAATCCAAAATAATGCAAAACAAAGTGCTTATTCAAAAGCAAGTGCTTTTATGGTAAGACAAGTCATGCTTGATTATACAAAAAATGGTAGTGGTAATTATGCTTACGTTTCTGGTATTAATAATGTCGGGGCTAAAACGGGAACATCTAACTGGTCAAGCAGTGCTAAAAATGGTATGGCTGGAAAAAGCCGTGATTTATGGATGTCAGCTTATACATCGGACTATATTTGTTCTGTATGGATGGGATTTGGTAAAGAAGGTATTGATAAAGGTAAAACAACGAGTCAATATAAAGCCTATCCTGGTAAAGTTGTTCAAACACTTTTAAATCATTTACAAAGTAAAGGAAGTCAAAAATCTTATCCTGATCAACCAGATGATGTTGAACAAGCAGCGATGGTCAGAGGTATTTATCCATATGTTTCACCAAGTGAAGGAATGAGCGAAGATATGATTATTCAAGCTTGGTTTAAAAAAGGAACTGCCCCTACTCAAAGTGTTGATAGTGATGTCTTTAATTTAAGTGAACTTACTTCATTTGATGTAAGTCTTAATGGTCAAAGTCTTTCATTTAACTTTGCTCCATATAGTCCAGAAAATGCTGTTACTGATGAAAATGCTACCGAAGGAACAAAAACATTTGGTAAAGTTGTTTATACAGTTGTTGTAAGTGATCAAAATGGTCAAGAGCTTCACCGAGAAAATTTCTCTACTGCATCAGGAACACTTAACTATGCCGTTACATCTAATCTTAAGATTACTGGTTTCTATAGTTATGAAAAAGCACCTGATCGTACATCAAATAAAATAGAAAGAGATTTATTGCAAAACTTATCAAATATTAATGCCTCTCTTTCATGTGCCAGTGGTCAAATTAATGATGGAGCAACAATTACAGCAACTTCTGTTCAGGCAAATATTTATACTCAAAGCCAAAGTAATACGGTAACAATTACAATCTATGATCGAAATGGTAATGTTTTATCATCTGTAAATCATGCAAATGCAACATTTTCTAATTTATCTCATGGTCAACAATATTCCATTAAATTTGTTGAATCAAATGGTTCTTCTTCTACAGAGAAAACAATACATTTTTATGTAAATTAGCCATCCATTAAATGGATGGTTTTTTTATTTATTGATTTAAAACAAAACTATCTGTGATATGATATCTCTATCAGAGAGGAAAAGACTAATGGATAATGATAATTATAAACTATATACAAAAGATGTCTTAAATTTAATTTTTAGTAATCAAGATATCGATCAACTTATCCCTTATTTATCTAAAAATGTTAAAGCCATGGGATTATATACAGAAGATGTCTTAAAATACAATGACATTATTAATCATATAAAAACCTATAAATCAAATCATTTTACTTTTTATATTGATCAGTTTACATGCACTGTTATTTATCAAAATAATTCTGTATGTATTACTGAAGGTGTTTTTTACCTTAATATGGAAGAATATCAAACAAGAACTAAATATTTTTATACAATTGTATTTAAAGATCATCAAATAGAACTTCTTCATACCTCTATTGGAAATACACCAAAGGACTTAAAAGAAGCACCTTTTATTCTTGCTTCATGTTCTTTTAAATTAGATGAACAGCTTTCAATTATTGATATTAATGATAATCTATTAGAACTTTTATTATATGATAACAAAGAAGAATTTTTAAATGATATTGATTACCATTGGACCAATTGTATTCATAAAAATGATATTTTTAATGTTATAAAAGCACTTTCTGAAAATGTTTCTGCTTTAGAAAGACACCACTTAGAATATCGTATTAAAAGAAAAGATGGTAGTTATTTATAGATTTATGATCAAGGTCATTTCATTTTCAATAATCAAAAAAATTTAATTGTTCAATGTTATTTAAGTGATATTTCTTCTATTAAAAACAGAGAACTTGCTTCATCTGTTGAAAAAGAGAAATATCAAATGGCTTTAAAAGATAATTCTATTTCTATTCTTGAATATCATATTCAAGATGATCGAATGATTATTGATATTTTAAAACAATCTAAAAAACAAATTTATGATCATTATCTAGATTATGTTTCTTCTAAATCAACTGTTTTTGAAGAAGATAAACAAAAAATTGTAGATTTATTTACTCAAAAAATAAAAGGACCTATTATCTATCGTGAATATTATAGAGGTTCACAAGAATACTGTGTTAAAACACTCGATGCAACAGTCATCTATAATTCGAATGATGAAGCAGAAATCATACTTGCAACAGCTTCTGATATTACTGTTAATTGGCATGAACAAAACTCTTTAAAACAACAAGCTCAAAGAGATTCTCTTACTCATTTGTATAATCTTGAAGCTGGAAAATATATCATTGATGAATATATTAAAAAGAATCCAAAGCAACAAAACGCTTTAATTGTTTTAGATATTGATCATTTTAAAGAAGTAAATGATACTTATGGACATTTAGTGGGAAACGAATTATTGATTGCTCTTGCAAAATATTTGTTATTTCATACAAATCCAAATGATATCGTTATTCGTATGGGTGGCGATGAATTTGTTGTTTTTTTAAAAAATGTACATGATGATTTGACTTATCCTTGTAACCAATTAATGTCTCATCTAAATGAAATTTCTCTTTCTCATCACGGGATACATTTTTCAATAAGCATGGGAGTTTATACATTTTCTAATGAACAAAATTTTGATAATATTTTTAAAATAGCTGATGATGCTCTTTATCATTCAAAAAGAAATGGTAGAAATCGTTATACAATTAAATATCAAAAATAAGGGATGAAATTCCCTTTTTTTATATTATAATAAGGTACAAAGGGGGAAAAATATATGTCTTGTACAACATTATTAGTGGGGAAAAACGCTTCTTATGATGGCTCAACAATGATTGCTAGAAATGATGATTCTGGTGCTGATGGGTTCACTCCAAAAAAGTTTGTCGTTATTTCTTCAAAAGAACAAAAAAGAAAATATAAAACTGTTATTTCGCATTTAGAAATTGATTTACCTGATAATCCAATGTCATATACAGCTATGCCAAATGCAGTTAAAGGAAAGGGAATTTGGGCTGCAAGTGGTATTAATGAAGAAAATATTGCAATGACTGCAACTGAAACAATCACTTCAAATCCACGTGTTTTAGGTGCTGATCCACTTGTTGAATATGATGAAATCAATCATATTTCTGGAGGAATTGGTGAAGAAGATATCGTTTATATTGTTTTACCATACATTCATAGTGCACGTGAAGGTGTTGAAAGATTAGGAAGTCTTTTAGAAAAATATGGAACTTATGAAATGAATGGGATTGCTTTTCAAGATCATGATGAGATTTGGTGGTTAGAAACAATTGGTGGACATCATTGGATTGCAAAAAAAGTACCTGATGATCACTATGTAGCTATGCCTAATCAATTTGGTATTGATAATTTTGATTTAGAAGATGCACTTACTTCCAAGAAAAATCATATGTGTTCTTCAGATATGAAAGAATTCATAGAAAAATATCATCTAGATCTTTCTTTAAATTCTAAATTTAATGCTCGTGACACATTTGGAAGTCATGATGATTCAGATCATGTCTATAACACACCTCGTGCTTTTGATATTGAAAGATATTTGAATCCACATACATTTACTCATCAACCATATGATGATGATATTCCATGGTCACAAGTACCAGAAAAGAAAATCACTGTTGAAGATGTTAAATATGCTCTTTCTTTACATTTTCAAGGAACTAATTATGATCCTTATAAATCTTATGGTGATTTATCTCAAAAAGGAATGTATCGTCCTATAGGAATTAATCGTAATGACTTTTTATCAGTTATTCAATTAAGAAATGATGTACCTAAGTCTTTCCAAGCAATTGAATGGATTGCCTATGCATCAAATGTCTTTAACGCATTGGTTCCTTTCTATGGAAGTATCAGTGAAACACCAGATTATTTATCTAATACAACAGATACTGTTTCTACAGATAATTTCTATTGGTCAAGTCGTTTAATTGCAGCTATGGCAGATGCTTCCTATAAGAAATCATCTATTCATATCGAACGTTATCAAAAAAATGTTATGGCTAAAGGGCATCACTTAATAAACATCTATGATGAACTTTTACAAAAAGAAAACGATTTAGACAAACAACTTCAACTTAAACATCAAGCCAATCAAAAAATAGCTGATATGTTAAAAGAAGAAACAAATAAAACAATTTCACTTGTTTTAAACGAATTAAATCTTTCAATGAAAAATAAATTTGAACGTTCAGACGCATAAAAGAGGTTCATTCGAACCTCTTTTAACTCCTATTTATTTTCATAAACAGCAATAATTTCACCAATATATCTTTGATGATAATCTTTTTGTGGATACCATCTTTCATCTAAAGATGAATCAATAAATTGTTTAGGATCAATCATATCACTATAAATCTTTTTACATACAAATACCATCTTACCTTGTTTAAAAGTTGGTTGATTTTCTACTTCCTCTATATCAAAAGAAACTTCAGCAATTTTATCGCCATCTCTACCAGATTTAGAACCTAAAACACCTAATTCCTTTTTATAACCATCAAATAGAGTAACTGTAAAATAATCTCCAGCATCTACAAATTCTTTCGTATATCTTTGAGGTCGAATATAAACAGTCATTACATTTTTACCCCATAAATGCCCAAGTTGTCCCCAACTTGCTGTCATTGTATTAACAACACCATCTTTTTTAGCTGAAATAAGTACCCAATGATTACTAATTTCATCAAAAGGATTAAACTTTAAATCTTGAATATTTACTTTTTCAAACATAGTATTACCCCCTAATATCCTAATTCTTCATTTATAACAAGCACCGTCATTCTACTTAACGGTTGCCTTGCAATCTTCACATAAGCACTACATATACGATCATCACTTTGACAATCTACGCATTTTCCAACTTGAACACATGGTGTGTTCTTATGTAAACGTAATGCATTGGCTGGACATGATATGTTTTTAATATGTTGAATAGCTGAATCTTCATCATCAAAAATCTTATTCATGCCAACAATCACAATCACTTTTTTAGGACCATAAATCATTGCTGCTACTCGATTTCCATTTCCATCAATATTATAAAGATTTCCATTTCTATCGATTGCATTTGAACTTGTTAAATAAACATCAGCGAGTAATGATTGATGAAAAACATCTTCAATTTCATCTCTAGAAAGACCTTCTTGATAACGATCTAAAAAACGAACAGGTTTATTTCTTAAATAATTAATAACTCCTGTTTCAAATAAAGTCATTGAACCACCAACACCTACTGTTTGATCATCTTTAAGTAAAGAATCTAAATAATTTAATAATTCTTGTTTGTTATCTAAAAAAAGTAATTCAATATGATTTTGATTAAATGCTTTTTGCATTTTTTTATTTTTTATTTCTAATATTTTTTGAATATTTTGACCCATGCTTATTTTCTCACTTCTTTTATTTTATCTTTACACATATCATATAAATGACATTCTTTACAATTTGGATTTTGTGCTTTACAAAAATATCTACCAAAGAATATGAACTGATGATGTGCTTTATTCCATCTATCTCTAGGAATAGAACGACAAACCTTTCTTTCAACATCATTTACTGTATCATCTTTTTTAGCAAAGCCTAATCTTTTAGAAATCCGTTCAACATGTGTATCTACAGCAAATGCAGGTTCATCAAAACCAACAGATAAAACAACATTCGTTGTTTTTCTCCCTACTCCTGGTAAACTTTCTAATTCTTTTCTTGTTTTTGGCACTTCACCATTGTATTCTTCAAGCAAAACCTGTGCCATTTTCTTTAAATTTTTAGCTTTATTTCTATAGAGCCCAATAATTTTAATATCATCTTGTAAATCTTCTAAAGATGCTAAAGCAAAAGATTCAACAGTAGGATACTTTTTAAAAAGTGAAGCTGTCACTTGATTGACTTTTTTATCAGTTGTTTGTGCTGAAAGCATGACGGCTACTAAAAGTTCAAAGACATTTTGATGATTGAGTTCACAATGAGCATCAGGAAAGAGTTCTTCAAAGTAATCTAATACTTTGTTTGTTTTTTCTTTATTCATCTTCCCACCAATGATAATGACTTTCTTTTACTTTTCTTTCTTGTGGTTTTTCATCAATATATCTTTCTTTAACTCCATTTTGAGCCCAATTAATTAAAATACCTTCAATATATCTTAAAGTTAAAACTTGACTTTTAACGGCTTCTTTTAAAGCTTTTAAAATCATTTCTTCACTATAACCGCTTTGAACCCACTCTTTAATACTATCAAATTCCATCGGTGTTAATGGTCTACCAAATTGTTCTTCAAAAACATCAATCATATTCATTTTTTCTTCTACTTGAGCTTCTTTATTTTCTAAAAGTTTTTCTTCAAAATGATTTAAACATATCGCTCCATTTTTATTAAAAATCCATTTTTTCTTTAAAAGAGAATCTAAAATATGATCCATTTCATGAGGAGTAAGTGATGAATATTTTAATAATAATGAAGGTGTAATCATTTTTTTGTGCAACGTAACAAAAGTATCAATCAATAGTAATATATGACATTCTTCATCTGTCAAAGAGAGTTCTTTCCCTCTTAAAAGTAATAATCTTTCTAAATTTATACATTCTAAATCTTTTAAATATTTAATCATATCTTTTTATAATTTATATGCTTTCAAAAATTCTCCATTATCTAAAGAATAAAACGCATATAATAAAGTATCCTTTCCTTTATAAGTTAAACAATAAACAAATTGATCATTTTCATATCCTATCTCTACTTTTGTTGGATTTACTTGATATTTTTGAACAAAAGCATTCTTCACTTCATTTTTAGAAATAGTTTTACCTTCAAAAGTATCCACCTTTTTTAATTTTTTATTACATACAACATACATTGTTTTCTTTTTATTTTTCACTTTAACAATATAATTTATTTTCTTATTTTGATAAGCATTAAAATAGTCATCATAGTCATAATGGTATTGACTACATATTTCTTCTTGTATACTTACTAAATCATTTTTATGCTTTGTGTAAGGAACATGTACCCAAAGCATGTAAAAACATATATATACAAAAACAATAACTAAAAATGTTAACACGATTTTAAAACGATGTTTTCTAAAAAAAGCTTTCATACATTATTCCTCCATGCCACCTTATTATAACCTTTTTAAACAAAAAGAAAAAGCCTTTTGGCTTAGTCTCTTCCTCGATCATTTCCTAAAACAACTAAGACAATTCTAAGTAATGAAAGAAGGGTCGATAACATTCCTGCAACATAGGTTAGCGCTGCAGCTGTTAACATTTTTTTAGCTCCAAAATATTCATCTTGAACTAAATAACGATCATTTAAAATACTCAAAGCTCTAGAAGATGCATCAAATTCAACTGGAAGGGTAACAATTTGAAATAATAACATTAAGCTTGTAAGTAAAACACCAATCCAAGCAATAGATGTTCTTCCCATAAAAAGACCAATCATAATAGCAACCCATCCTAAATTATAAGAAAAGTTACATACAGGAACGATAGCATTTCTAAATGTCAATGGTCTATAACCTTCTTGATGTTGAAGTGCATGTCCACATTCGTGAGCAGCTACCGCAAGTGAAGCAATACTTGTCCCATGATAAATATCACGAGATAGATGTAATGTTTGGTTACTTGGATTATAGTGATCGCTTAAACGTCCTTGAACTTCAAAGATCTGAACAGAAGACAAACCATGTTGATCAAGAATTTCTCGCGCCACATCATAGCCCGTTAAATGTCTGCTATTTTGAACCTTTGAATATTTATTATAAGCACTTGAAACTTTCATTTGTGCAAGTGCCATCAAAGCAACACCAACTAGAACAAGTATATTCCCTAACATATAATAAGAATTTGTATAATAGTAATAATTAAACATTTTATTCACCTCGATTTATAGTTTATACTTCTATTATGAACAGAAAATGAAAAAGATGCTTAATTCATAGCATCTTTTAATCTGTTACTAGGTTTAAATGTCACTGTTTTACTAGCAGGAATAATCATTTCTTCTTGAGTTTTAGGAGAAATTCCTTTTCTAGCTTTACGATCATTAACTTTAAAAGTACCAAATCCAGAAATAAGTACCTTATCTCCTTCAACAACGCTTCTAGTAATCGTATTAAACACAGTATCTACAAGTAGTTCTGCTTCTTTTTTTGTTAAATTACGTTCTATTGAAACTGATTCAACTAATTCTTTCTTATTCATTTTCACACCCCGCAATAATAAAAATACTAGGTTAGTATAGCATCTAAAAAATGTTGTTTCAAGAGATTTTTAAAGAACTTTTTTAAAAAATTATAAAACAATTGCTATCACATTTGATTTACCTTTATTTACAATTTTTGACAATATATCATGTATTTTTAAACTTGCATTTTCTGGAATCATATTCAATTTATAATACATCCCTTCTTCTATTAAATCACCTAATTTTCTGCCAAAAACATCACATGAAAAAATAGCTTCCTTATCATTTCCATTATGATTTAAATAATCAATAAAGCTTTCCGCTTGTTGCTTTGAACCAATAATTGGTTCAAATGTACTTTCAATATCAATTTTAATCATATAAGTGGTTGCTGCTTTACTTTTTAACTTCATTCCATATCTAGAACCTTGTTTAATAATTTCTGGTTTTGATAATTCTATTTCTTCTAAACGAGGAATCGCATAACCATAACCTGTTTGTCTTACCATACTAAGGGCATTCGAAATACCATCATATTCATCCTTGATAGTCATCAATTCTTGTAACAAGGCAAGAATAGAAGAACGATCTACTTCATAACCAACAATATTTGTTAGTAATTCATCATATAAACCATTTCTTTCTTCAATGCGAATCGTCGCTGAAGAATGAGATGTATCGACACTTTTTAAATAAGCTCTTTTAACAAAGTCATACGATTCAATACCTTCTGTAAGATGTTTGACATCTTTTATTTTTTTGATTTCTACTAATGAATTTTTTAGTGCTTCATCTAATGTTTGTTTTAACCAATGTTTTTGATTTAACATTGCAATATAACGCGGAACTTCAATTTTCACCTCATGAATTCCAAATTCATTAAGTGCTTCTTGTAAAAGATGCACGATTTGAGTTTCTAACATGTTGGTTGTATCAATAGCAATGATTGGTACATCGTATTCTTTTTGATAACTTTCAACAACATTTTGACACTTTGAACTTGAAGGATCTTTACTATTGACAATCACAATAAATGGTTTCCCTATATCTTGCAACTCTTGAATGATTTCTTTTGTTGCACTGTGATAACTTTGTTCATCAATATCTAGAAAACTACCATCACTAGTAACAACGATTCCAATCGTTGAATGATCTTGAATAACCTTTTTTGTTCCAATTTTAGCTGCTTGATCAAAAGGTATACTTTCATTATACCATGGTGTTTTAACAAGACGTATCCCACTGTCATCTTGATAACCACTTGCCCCTTCAATCACATATCCTACACAATCAACTAAACGTACATTGATTTTAAAATCATCTTGTAAATCTATCTTAACGGCTTGATTCGGTATAAACTTAGGTTCTACAGTCATAATCATTTTGCCTTTTCCTGATTGTGGAAGTTCATCGATCGTTCTTATCTTTACATCAGGATCTTCAATATAAGGAATAACCGCCATTTCCATAAATCTTTTAATAAAAGTCGATTTTCCACTTCTTACAGGTCCAACAATTCCTAAATAAATATCACCTTGACATCTTTTACCAATATCTTTAAGAATTTGTTTCGTTTCCATTATCATAACTCCTTTTATTCCAATATATTAAAAACTTACGAAATCATTCCTAAATAATAAAAACAAAGCATAAAAACAAATGAAAGAAAATCTAAGAAAAAGCCTAACCATAATGTATAGCTATACTTCTTTAAATGAATACTTCCATAATATAAAGAAACAACATATAAAGTTGTATCACTTCCAGTTTGTAAAATTGATCCCATTAAACTATAAAGATGATCTATTCCATAATGATCATAAATTCTTTTTAAAATAATAAGAGAAGTTTGACTACTTATTGGTCTTGTAAAAGCCATTAATAATAAATCAAGGGGAATTGAAAAAAATCGAATAAAGAAAGTACCTATTAAAGAGATAAAACCACTACTTAAAAAAAGATTGACCCATAAAGTAAGAAGCATTAAAGAAGGAAAAAGAATCATTAAATAATGCATTCCTTCTTTGACTCCTGTAATAAATTCTTCATAAATAGGTATTTTTTTATAAGCACATTCTAAAAAACTCCATAAAATAATAAGTAGAATTAAATTAGACATGTTTAATCACCTTAATAATAACAATTCCTATAATTGTAATTGAAAAACCAATAAATAAACTATAAGGATAAAAAGCTAAAATATTTTGACTATGATAATTTTGTCTAATTGTCATCATGGTAGTTGGTAAAATAGAAAAACCTGCCGTATTGATTACTACGAGTATTTTTATTTGAAGAGGATAATTCTTTTCTTTTAATTTAGAAATTGCTTGTAAACCACTCATTGTAGCAAGTGTTCCAAGTCCTAATAGATTAGCAATCAAATTTGAAGATAGTGCTTGATAGATTTGTTCATCTTGAATACATCGTCCATAGATCCAACGTAATAGTGGTTTAAATAGAAAATTTAAATGATTCACCATATTTGAAGCCTGAATGATTTTTAATAAACCATTCCATAAACAAATACTTAAAATAAGTGTTTTACAAAGTTCAAAGACATCAAAAGGTGTTTGTAAAAGAGCTTTTAACATGGCTTCTTGTTTATTAAAAATCAAACCAACAATAATAAAAAGAATAATCCCATAATGAAAGATCTTATTCATAAACTAGATCCTTTAAGATCATTAAATAAAAATCTCTAAACCGATATCTCTTTAATTTAATTTTTTTAATATACGTTTGATTTCTATAAATAAACATTTCTTCATTATGAATCAAATAACTTACACTTTCATCCTTTTCTTTTGACATCAACAAATCATTTTCAAACAAGTACCAGTTTCCTTTAATATTTCTAACCCCTTTATCAAACAACACAAGTTTTTCATAATTTTTAAAACATTCCTCATACTTTTTTTGATGAAACTCAAAATCATTTCCACAATTAAAAGTAACAATAATTAAATCAACTTGTTTTTTTATAGCTCGTGTAATCAATGTTCTTTTGGCTTTTTTGGTATAACCTGTTTTACCACCAACACAATAAGGGTATTCTTTTAAAAGACGATTTTTATTATGCCAATAACCTTTTCCATCTAGTCTTTTATACTCTTTTGTTTTAACAATTTGATTAAAAAGAGGGTTTTGGCAACAATAACGATAAAGTATCGCCATTTCTTTAACTGTTGATAAATTTCCTTCATCTTCTTCATCTAAACCTGAAGGATTCGAAAAATGTGTCTGTTTCATCCCTATATCTCTAGCTTTTTCATTCATCATTTCCACAAAACGTTCAACACTTCCACCAACACTTTTAGCCAGCATTAAAGCACAGTCATTCCCACTTCGAAGCATTAAACCATATAAAAGATCTTGAATCGTAATTTGATCTTTTATATGTATATAGACACAACTCCCATAAGCTTTATTAATCGTTTCATCAACTGTAATCTTTTTATCTAAGCGACTATTTTCAATAACAACGATGGCAGTCATAATTTTAGAAATTGAAGCAACACTTTGTAAATAATCTATATTTCTGCCTTCTACAACATATTGATTTAAACTATCATATACAATATAACTCTTTCCATAAAACTCGACATTGGTACAAATCATTTGAAAAATCATCAAAAAACTAATCAATAATTTCATTATATCACCTATATCATTCTATGTTTCTTCTTTCCATTTAACACAAATAGATTAAATACACCACATAGGAAAGTAACATCAAAAGACCACCTATTCTATTTAATTCATGTCGATAAATCGTTAAAAGCCATAATAAACAACCACTTCCTATAGCTACAAACATATCTACAATAAATTTACTTTCAAAAGGTACTGGACAAATTAAAGAAACACCTCCAGCAATAAATAAAATATTAAAAATATTACTTCCGACAATATTTCCAATCGCAATACCCACATGATCTTTTCTAGCTGCCTGTAAAGAGGTTACTAATTCAGGCAATGATGTTCCAAAAGCAACAATCGTTAAACCGATGAATCTTTGAGAAAAATGTAACCAATAAGCTATTTGAGTGGCTGCTTTAACAACCAGTTGACTACCAATCATAACAAAAAAGATGCCTAAACCAATCAACAACACACATCCTATAAAAGAGTATTGTGGAGAAACTTCCTCCTCACTTTCTTTTTGTGACAGCCAAAACAAATAAAGTAAATAAATGATAAACATACCTATTAAAATAAGTCCTTCTTGAAACGATACAACTTGTTGACTTTTTCCCATAACAAGTAAAACAAGACTTGAAAGCAACATATAAGGAATTTCAATGAACAATGTTGATTTTTCAATCCTTATTTTTGTAATCAAAGCGCTCATTCCTAAAACAATCAAAATATTTAAAATATTACTTCCAACAACATTCCCAATGGTAATTCCTGAATTTCCTTTTAACCCTGCTACTAATGAAACAGCTGCCTCTGGCAAACTGGTTCCCATCGCACAAATCGTCAATCCAATAACTAATTGAGAAACATGAAAAATACTTGCCAGTGAAGATGCTCCATCTACAAACCAATCCGCTCCTTTCACTAAAACAAAAAAGCCTGCTGTTAGTACAATAAGCGAATAAATCATTTTATCCCTCCTGTTTTCATTCTATTAAGATTTATTCATTAAATGAAAAAGAAGGGTAAATTTCCCTTCTTTCAATGATTATCGCTTGATTGAAATAAAATGACTTCTATCTATATATCTTATTTTCTTTTGTTCAAAAAGATCAATTATTTGTAAAAAACGTGCATCTTGTTTACATTCAAAAGAATATTGTTGATTTCTTGTTGTTACTAACATACAAACTACCTTTTGTTTTAAAGATAGATCAACTTCATAAAAATCATCATAGTCTATTTCAAAAAGCTTATGTTTTTCTATATCATAACATTCAACTTTATCACTTGAAAAATATAAATATTTTTCAAAATCTTTATCTTCCATTATTTCTTGATGAATACCAAAGAATAACCCAGAAAAACGAAAGGCTTTTTTATATTCCTTATATGCTTTTTCTAGTTGATCAAGACTTAAAATGAGTTTTACTTTCATCATTTTTTCTCCTTATATAAAATACTATCGTTATAATTAAACAAATAACTACATAAAAATCTATAGCAGGTAATGGAAAAGAAAGTTGAACTTGATTTCCATGAAATAATTTATTAAAGATAAATAAGATAATAAGTAAAATTATATTTTTTCGATAATCTATGGCATCACTATTCCATAAGGCAATAAAATATAAAATAGGTAAAAAATAAAATAAACAATAAATAATAAAACTAATATGAATACTAATATATCCTAAAGAATTTAAAGAATTTGTAAGTAAGCTTTGACCACAAACCATGGTCATGATCATAAAAATTTCCATTAAATAATCAAAGACCCATACTTTATCTATTATCTTCATATAAATCTCACATTCCTTTCTACATGTATTCTAATAAATACTTTATTTGCCTAGAGATGTAATTTATCTTTTCCTTACTTTTATTATATTATTATATTATTTATATATCAATATTATTTTTATTATTTTAATACAAAAAAGATCTAAGAAATTCTTAGATCTTTAATCGTTGATAATATTTAATATATTTAGAAAGTGGTAATCCTTCTTTGTTATTGATATAAAAAACTTCTTGACCCTTTAATACAACATATTTTTGTTTATATTTAAAACATAAATCACTATCTTTTTGAGTTATCAGAGGGTATTGCTGAATAATTTTTTTATAAGCTATTTTATTTTTAAAAATATTTTCTACTTGATATTCAAAAATACCTTTTGAAATAGCTGACGTATATCCTTTATAATAGCCTTCCATCATTCCATGATCCCCTTCAATAGAATATCCTTGATATAACATTCCACCATCTTCATAGCTATAAGGTTGTTGCAAGCTTTGGACAGGTTCAATAGCGCTATAAGGATCGCCATCTGCTGGATGGTCATACAAACTTAAAGCAATTGTAGCAATAACACAAAGATAAATAATCACATTAGATTTTTGATGTTTTTCTTTATAAAGATGTCCAAGATAACCAATTAACCAAGAAATGAGTAAAATCAGAAATGATTTGAAACCATTTTGTTTTAATAAATCTAATAAAATCAAAACAATCCCAACATAAAGATTTATTTTAGATAAAGTATTAAAAATATTTTCTAAATAAAAGGGCTTATTTTTCATTACTTTTTTTAAATGTGATAGATTACATAAGCCAAAAAAGAACAAAGAGAAGCTTATAAGACTTACAGCAGTATAAAATAAATAAGTACCAAAATAAAAAGTCAAATAAGGTAAACTTGGCAACCCATGTATTTTAAAAGGTTGATAAGCAATTAATAAAACAATGGCCATGATCATTAAAAAATAATGAGTTGTAAAATTATAGATCGTTGATAAGATTTCTTTTTTATCACCTACATCTTGTTTTAAAGGTTGAGCAAAAAGATCTTCAACTTCTACTACTTGTAACCCGAAATAATTAACAATAATACGGCATCCTGCTTCTTTTATATCTTTATTTATTTGTTTATAATATATTTTATAATGCTTTCTTTGTGGTGTTCTTTTTTCAAATGTTAAAAAATTTAGACTTATATTTTTTAAATACCATCCTTCTAAAGCTTTATTTTCTAATAAATCAATAAATTGATCTTCATTTACTAAATAATCTTTTGTAGATATTCTTTTATATTTCATAAACATCACCCATCTTTATTATATCAATATATTATATTTATTCAATAAATATTATTTTTATTATAAAGTATATAAAAAGTTGCCTAAGCAACTTTCTATGGTAGTGGTTTTTCACTTGCAAGATAGAGATCATACCATTCTTGTCTTGTAAGCGTAAAATCACATGCTTTAATTGTTTCTTTTAAATGTTGAGAGGATGTTGTTCCTACGATTGGTTGCATATGTGCAGGATGACGAAGTAACCAAGCAATCGCTATTGCTGGTTTAGTTACTTGATATTTATGAGCTAATTGTTGCATAACATCATTTAATTTTTGATAATTTGGATGATCAATAAAAGTTCCTTCCGCCCAAGAAGCTTGGATTGAACTCCATGGTTGGATCGTAATATCATTTAAACGACAATAATCTAAAACACCACCATCTTTATCTTGCGCAAATGCTTCTTTCATATTCATATTTAATCCTGAATCAATCATTACTGAATGAACGATTGATAATTGTAATTGATTAATAATAATTGGATATTTTAAATATTTCTTTAATAATTCTATTTGTAAAGGTGTGTGATTAGAAACACCAAAATAATGAACTTTTCCAGCTTCATATAATTCATTAAAAGTTTCAGCAACTTCTTGAGGATCACATAAAGCATCTGGTCTATGAAGCAAAAGAATATCTACATAATCTGTATGTAATCTTTCTAATGATTCATTGACACATTTTAAGATATGTTCCTTAGAAAAATCATATCTTTTTCCAGGAACAATACCACACTTTGTTTGAATAATCATCTGTTTTCTATATTCAGGATGTCTTTTTAATACTTCACCAAATAATTCTTCTGATTTTCCTCCACCATAAATATCTGCATGATCAAAAAAATTAATTCCTGATTCTAGAGCAGTTTTGACAAGTTCTTCCACTTCTTCAATGCTTTTATCAGCAATTCTCATACATCCTAAAGCAATCTTTGATACCTTTAAATCCGTTTGTGGTAATGTTAAATATTCCATAGTTAGCTCCTTTATAATTTTAATAAATTTAAACCAATTTCTTCATCAAAGTAACGATCTACTTGTCCATTGATGACTTGAATAACCATTTCACATGTTGCTGAAACAATTGCTTTATTTAAATGACCACCAAAAACTTCTCCTTGATCATTTCCAGCAGATAGATGCATATGACTATAATATTCACCATTCATTGTATTAATAGTTCCCGTAAGAGATACAATTTCATAATCACCTTTAAATTCATTAGCAAAATATTTCTTTTCCTTTGTTTTAAAAACACCGACTGTAAAATCATTAATTGCACCTAAAGCTTGAATACTTGCAAGTTTGATATTTTCTTTTAAAGCAATATTTTTAACTTGTTCAACAATATCTTCACCCTTATCAATTCTTGCGATAATTGTATTTTCAAATTTTTTATATTTCATTTTCTTTCCTCCTATTGATAAACCCGATATTTCCATTTTCCTTTCAAAAAACGTGTTGATAATAATAAACATCTAGAAATATTATCTAAAACCATCATGATCCAAACACTTTCAAGTCCAAATGAAAAGACATTGATCATGAGCATTGAACCAAAAATCCTTATTCCCCACATCGTAATCAAAGAAAATACAAATGGTGCTTTGGTATCCCCCATTCCATTAAAAGTTCCTTCTAGAATAATCAAGATACCATAGATTGGTTCACTAATAGAAACAATCCTTAATACCCTAGTTCCTAAAGCGATAACTTTTTGATCAGGAGTAAAAATCGACATAATATTTTGAGCATTTATGAATAATAAAACACCAGCAATAGCCATGATACTTAAAGTAATTGCACATGTAAGATACGTCATTCTTTTAACTTTAGATTCATCTTTTTCACCAACAGCATTTCCTACAAGTGTACTTGCTGCTGATTGGAAACCATACCCCGGTGCATAAAACGCTTGTTCTGCTTGAATTGCTATCGAATGTGTTGCCAAAGAAACAACTCCTAATTTAGCAATCAACGAAGCAAAAGTAACATGTCCTAAACAAATAACACTTCTTTCCATAACAACAGGAATAGAAATTTTTAAACATTCTAAACATACTGGTTTATGAAAATGAAATCCTGTATGTTTAAAATCAAAGATTTTATTTTGATAATAATGTCTAAACATCAAAATTCCTCCAACAATATAAGAAATAGCTGAAGCTATCGCTGCTCCGGCTACAGATAAACCAGCTCCATAAACAGTTATACCAAATATCTTTCTTGTCGGATAAATTAAAAAGAAATTTAAAATGATATTGATTATATTCATATAAACATTGATCATCATTGGTGTTTTCATATCTTTAACAGCTCTTAAAGTTGAAGAGAGAATAATAATAAATGTTCTAAATATAAATGGTGCTGATACAATTAAAAAATATAAAAAAGCATCATGCCTTATTTCTTTGGCACCATTGAGCCAACCAGGTAAAAATGGAGCAATTATGATACTAATAATAGTTGTTATCAATCCTATAATAAAAGAAATAAATAAGGCTTGTTGACCCGCAATCTGTACTTTTTTATAATCTTTAGCGCCATCTGATTGAGCACATACGGCTAAGACACCCACTCCAAAGGCAACCGAAATACTTCCTAACAACCAAGTAACAGTAGATGTTAAACCAACTGCTGCAGAAGCTGTTGCTCCCATAGAACCAACCATCGCTGTATCTACATAAGTCACTACCGTATTCATTGCTTCTTGAATAATAGCAGGCCATGCAAGATGACATATATTTTTTATCTCATTTCCATATTTCATCCTATAACCTCCAATAATTCTATTATACAAACAAAAAAAGGAATAAACAATGTTATTCCTATAATTCTTGATACATTCTTGTACGTTTCACATCTAAATATTTCCAATATTTTCTTTCCCTACCACCTACAGCTATTACTAAATCATCACTGTATCCAAAAACTCTGGCAATTGTTCCTTTTTTCACTTTAGAAATATGAGTTAATTTTCCATCTAATATTGCATACTTCATAATAGCTACCCCCTTTATCTATCTTTATTATAGATAAATAAAAGAAATATTGTTTTCATAAGTATGTATCAAACACCTAAAAAACGTATTTATAGTATATATACATAAAAAAGAGGTCCTCTATTTAGGACCTCATTTATTCTATTAGAAATCTACTTCTGTATCATAGTAGCAAGCTTTTAATAAAGCAACCATTTCATCATGGTTTGGAATACGTGGGTTTGATCCTGTACATGCATCAGCAATTGCATTATCAGCAATTTCATCAACACGTGCTAAGAAGATATCTTCTGGAACAAATCCAGTTTCAGCTGGCATACCATCTGCGCCATATTTATTGATTCCATGAGGAATATTTAATTCATCATTCATACCTCTTAAATATTTAATTAATAAAGCAACTTTTTCATCATCATTTGCTCCACCTAAATGCATGTAATCAGCGATGACACCATAACGTTTTTTAGCTGTTGGATCTTTGGCATTGAAAGCAATAACTTTTGGTAAATACATTGCATTAGCTGCACCATGAATAATATGTCCACCTTGATCAACGAAAGCAGCACCTGTTTTATGTGCCATTGAGTGAACGATACCTAATAAAGCGTTAGAGAATGATTGACCAGCTAAACATTGAGCATCATGCATTGTATCTCTTGCTGCCATATCTCCATTATATGATTTTACTAAGTTAGCTTGAATTAATTCAATTGCATGAATAGCAAGTGGATCTGTATAATTACAGTTTGCTGTAGAAACATATGCTTCAATAGCATGAGTCATTGCATCCATACCAGTATGAGCAACTAATTTAACTGGCATTGTTTCAGCTAAATCAGGATCAACAATAGCAACATCTGGTGTAATTTCAAAGTCAGCGATAGGATATTTAATTCCTTTATTATAGTCTGTAATAATTGAGAAAGCAGTAACTTCTGTTGCTGTACCACTAGTAGATGGGATAGCACAGAAATGAGCTTTTTTACGTAATTTTGGAATACCAAATACTTTGCACATATCTTCAAATGTGATATCTGGATATTCATATTTAATCCACATAGCTTTTGCTGCATCAATTGGTGAACCTCCACCCATGGCAACAATCCAATCTGGATTAAATTCTTCCATAACAGCTGCACCTTTCATAACAGTTTCAACTGATGGATCTGGTTCAATACCTTCAAATAATTTAACTTCCATTCCAGCTTCTTGTAAATAGTTAACAGCACGATCTAAGAAACCATTACGTTTCATTGATCCTCCACCAACACATACAATTGCTTTTTTTCCTTCTAAAGTTTTTAGAGCTTCTAATGCTCCTTTTCCATGATATAAATCTCTAGGTAATGTAAATCTTTGCATAACTTATTCTCCTCTTTTCCTATCTCTAATGATAGCACTTACATTTATTTTTGGTTAGATACTAAAAAGGCATAGTGATATGCTTTTTTTTATATATCAAGTTATTTTTTTCACATTACATGTGCATTTTTTTACTTCACTTGTTCGATTACATTTTTCAAACATTCTATAAAATTTTGATCTTCTTTTGATAAAACATATCCTTTTCGATAAATTAAATAATCAACATAGGGTATTTTCTTATCTTTACATGCTTTTAAAACAAAATCATTTTGTTTTAAAAGCTTTTTAGGAATAGGAGCTACCCACATATAAGTTTCAGGAATTTCATTTAAAAGTTCAAATTGAATTCCTCTTTCATAGATATTCATTTGTTTATGATGTTCTTGTTTTCCATCTTGAATATGTATATCTCCGTGTTTTAATTCAATTTGTTTCTTTAAATCTTTAATACTTATTTCTTGATCTTTAAGCGGATTATCATTTGAAATAAGTATTTGATAATCAAATGAAAACAGTTTTTCATATGTTAATTCTTTTAAATTTAAAATATTAAAATAATAATCTTGATCTCTTATTGGAAAACGCACAATTCCTAGATTATTTTCCCCATCATAAACATTTTGAATTGTATCAATCGAATTTGTTTCTCGATAATTTAGATTCAATTCTTTTTTCATATTATTATCCATCTTCAAATATTCAATAAATGCTTCTGAGATGTAACTTGAACGAGGGACACAAATATCTAAATTAAGCTTATGGGGATCATCTTGATACATATTTTTTAAACAATCTACTTCTTGAACAATTTTTTTAGCCTGTGATAAAAATTCTCTTCCTTTAGTTGTTGGAACAACCCCTTTATTATGCCTTTCAAATATCTTTATATTAGCTTCTTCTTCTATTTCTTTAATAATTTTAGATAAACGTGGTTGATTAATATAGAGATGCTGTGCTGCTTTAGAAATAGATTCATATTTTTCAACTTCTATTAAATATTTTAAATGTAAAAAATTCATCTTCAAGCTCCTTAAATATAATGTAACTATTATATCATTTCTATAAAAAAATTCTATGCAAAACATAGAATTTATAAATAAGTTTCTTTAATATAATCAATTGTTTCTTCTAAATTACTTTTAGATAAATGAACTAACATATCTTTAATCATTGCATCTGTTTCTTGATGAATGACATAATAACCATGTGTCTTATTATAATAATCTAAAGGAGCCGATACATCAAAATTTTCTCCACGGTAAACCATTGTTGCTGCTACTCGATCACAAAACATTTCCACAACATACTTTGTAGGCATTTTGGCAGGAACAACCCCTTCTCTTGAAAAATCAACCCAATATTCCCAATGATGTTTATTTCTTCCTTTATGATGAAGCCAAGCGGAAGAATAACCAATCGTTTCTCTTTCAATTGAATTAGGTGAACGCGTCCCTACCCAATATTTAGCACCTGTTTTTAGTTCAGTTGGCGAATATTTTGATAAATCATGTAGTAATCCTTGTTTATATAAACCACATTTAAAACAAAGCATTGTTACATAGTATTTATGTTTATTAATTGTTTTTAAATGATTGATGAGTTTCACTATAAATCCCTCTCTTGATATTTCGTTTTAAATATATCTTCATCACTTTCTGTCTCTACAACATCACCAAGTTCTGGAAGTTCATCTAAAGAAGCTAAAGAAAAAGCATCCATAAATTCATCTGTCACCCCATATAAAATAGGAAGTCCTGGACTTTCTTCTCTGCCTACTTCTTTAATAAGTGCTTTAGCAATGAGTTTTCTAATCATGCCATCACAACCAACTCCTCTAATATCTTCAACTTTAGCACGGGTAATTGGTTGATTATAGGCAATAATAGCGAGTGTTTCTAAAGCTGCTTGAGAAAGTGTTGCTTTTGATTGTTCTACCATTTTTTGATAATAAGGAAAATATTGAGGATTCGTTGCAAGTTTATATTTACCACCAAAATCAACAACTTGTAGGCCATCAAAGCCTCTTTTTGAATAAGCTTCTATAAAATGATCCATAGCTTCCACAGCTTCTTTTTTAGAAATTTCTAAAATCAGTGATAATTCTTTTATATCAATACCTTCATCACCTTTTAGATAAAGGATACCTTCTATAATATTATTATAATCTTCCATTACTCTTTCCCCTCTACATAAATATCATCAAACAATCCTTCTTGGATAATTTCAACTTCTTTATCATTAGCTAAAACTAAAATCGATAAAAATGTCACGATAAAATAATAGCGATCTCCTCTATCAAATAATTCATCTAATTTTACCCTTTTATTAACTCTTACTTTAAAATAATTTCTAATTTGATCACTTCTTTGTTCAATGGAAATATCTTTTTTAGAAATATGTGTATCTAATGGTCGTGATAACATTTTTCTTTGATACATTTTTTGCATAGCCTTCATTAAATCATATACTTCTAACCCCTTTGGAATCATTGTTGAAGTATCAATGACATATTCTTCCATATTATTAGAGGGTTTAATCAACATAGATTGTCTTTTTTCATATTTTTCTTGAATCTCGTCTAAAACATCTTTATATCTTTTATATTCAATAAGTCTTCTAATGAGTGCTTCTCTTGGATCTTCTTGATACTCATCTTCAATTTGTACTTTTTCTTTAGGTAAAAGCATTTTACTTTTCATTTCAATAAGCTGTGCAGCCATGACTAAATATTCAGACATCACTTCAAGTTGTGATGATTCCATCATATGTATATATTGTAAATATTGATCTGTAATAACTGATAATTCAAGTGTTTGTAGATCCATCTCTTTTTCTTTAATTAAATGTAACAATAAATCTAAAGGGCCTTGAAAATCATCTAATATAACTTGATATTCCATTGTTTCACCTCTTAGGTATTATAACATAAATTTATATTTTGTATTTATTATGTTGATTATTTCCTATATAATACGCCTGAAAGGGGTTATAAAATGTTTTCATTATCATCAATTATATTAGCTTTTTTTGCAGGAATTTTAGGAACACTAATTGGTGGAACACAAACCTTTATTTGTACAGGTTTTGTCGGTCTCCTTATATTTTTATTAGAACATGTTGGTGTTAATACCACATTTTTAAATGAAGCTTTATCAAATAATTTATTTTTACCATGTATTATCTTTAACGCTGCAGGACTTGCAACTGCCTATGCAGGAACAAAACATGAAATAAGAGGCGTTGAAACTTCTAGGTCACTTGCTTTTACCAATGATCCAAAGGTTTTACTCGTAGGTGCTATCGGTGGGGTTTTAGGTTATTTGATTTTTGCTTTTGAAAATTATTTTTCATTTCCAGTAGATACCGGAGCAGTTTCGGTTATTCTTGTAGGAGTTTTAGGAAGAATCTTATTCAATCAAGAAGATACATATAATGAAAAGAATTTAGATTTCTTAGAAAAAGCATCTCCTTCATTTTGGGAATTTCAATTTTTAATTGGTTTAGCTGTATCAACAGTTATGGCTTATTTTGCAAAAGAAACAGGTCTTTATACAATTGGTTTTTCAATTAGTGCTTTAACACTTATCTTTGCTTTAAGTGATCCTGCTTTCCCTGCTACACACCATACAACTCTTGTTGTAGGTTATGCAATGGCACAAACAGGTAATATTTTGATTGCTGTTATTTTTGGTATCATTGCTCATTTTATTGGATTAATTTTTGGGATGGTGCTCAATACAGATTGTGGTACACATATCGATCCACCAGCTGTGGCTATTGCTACATGTAGTTTAATTATTTTTACTTTATTTTAAAACAGAGGTTCATATTTAACCTCTGTTTTTTGATAAACTATAATCATTTGATTAATTTAATAAAATTTTTATTTCTTAGGTTCTCTAATAATGAATTGGAGTAAATCTTTTCCATTAAAAGGAATTAATGGATAAAGATAGGAAAAGCCAAAAGGTTTTAATGATATTAAATACATATATAAAATAACTTGATAAGCAATAAAGCCTAGCCAACCAAATAATCCTGAAAATAGAATCATAAATATTTTTACATATTTATTGGTTAAAGATAATTCATAATTAGGTGTGGCAAAACCACAAACATCTCCAATAGATACAAATAAAAGAATCTCTCCTGAAAAAAAACCGAGTTCAATCGCAAATTCTCCTAGTAAAATAGCAGCAATCATCCCCATCGTATTTGAAATAGAATTGGGCGTATGAATGGTTGCAATTCTTAAAAGCTCTACTGCCAGTTCAACTAAAATAATTGAAAATAATTTTTTTAGACTGACACTTCCTTGATTTACAATCAACATCCATAAAGGAACCAAATAAATCGAAAGAAATACAGCACTAAAACGAATTAAACGAATAAAAGTACCAATAATAGGTGTTTGTCGATGTTCTTCAACATGTTCTAGAATTTCAAACAAAGTTGTAGGTAACATCATAACAGAACTTGAAGTATCGCATATAATGGCAAGATAACCATGATGAATGTGTGTAGAAACCACATCTGGTCTTTCACTGTATCTTACAAGGGGAAAAGGATTATAACTTTGGTCAAAAATCAATTCTTCCAAAGCACGATCTGTCATAATTAAATCTTCATTTTTTATTTCATTAAGTCTTTCTTTAATACTTTTTAACATGGTTTGATCTATTTCGCTTTTTAAATAACATAAACAAATATCTAATTTATTTTTTTTACCTACCACAACTTTTTCCATTACTAAATCTAATGTACGAATACGTCTTCTAATCAAACCTGCACAATTTAATAGATTTTCATTAAATCCATCTTTACTTCCTCTAACCGATTTTTCTGTATCTGGTTCTTCGATTGAACGTGTAGGAAAATGTCTTGTATCTAAAACATAGACTTTACTTTTATCTATATCTTTAACGATTGCACAACCTGTAAGCATCGCATATTCGTAATTTTCTTTATTTAATTCTTCTTTGACATCTCCATTATTTAAACAATCTTTTAAAGTTTTTCCTTTTGCATTTGTAATTCCTTCAACCAAATAAGCAATCAATTCATCAGAACATAAACTAGAAATATAATCAATTTCAATTTTTCGACCATCAAAATCTAAATATCTAACATTTAAATCAAACGAAGGGTTTTTCATGATTTTGGTTTAAAGAAAAGAGCAATAATAAACGCAAATAAAATGGCCGAAGAAATTCCTGCTGCTGTTAAATCAAACATTCCCATTGCTAGACCAAAGACCCCGTATTCTTTTGTCATTGCCATGGCCCCATGCATTAAAGAATGGCCAAAACTCGTAATAGGAAGCATTGCCCCTGCATGAAAAATTTTAATCAAGCGATCATAAATATGAAATAAATCTAACAGTGCTCCTAGTACAACAAAACTACATGTAATATGTCCTGGCGTTAATTTAGTATATTCATAAATTAGTTGAGCAACAGCACAGACAAACCCACAAAACAAAAAGGATAAGACGTAATTCATTTGACAACCTCCAATACATAGCCATGACAAACACAAGGAATCGATAATTTTTGATTTGTCATCACCGGATTTAACAAAGCCCCTGTTGCTAGAACAAGCACACGTTGATACTTTCCTTTTAACATCATCTGATAAATATAGCCAAAACTAACAAGTCCATTACAAACAGGACCACTTCCTCCTTGATAGACATTTTGAGTAACATCATAAAGTAAACAACCACAATCATCATACTCGTTATACTTTTGATTTTCTTCTTTTAAAAGATCTTTCATAATTGTTTTTCCATAACGAGAAAGATCTCCGGTTAAAATTAAATCATAATAAGTACCATCTCTCTTTAGATCTTTCATATGTTGTAAATAGGTATCTAAAGCTGCTGGTGCCATGGCACGCCCCATATCATTAGCGTCATATTGATCGAAGTCGATGACTTTTCCTAAAGTAATAGATTCAATTCTTATTTGACTTGGTTTATTTGATAAAAAGACAGCAACACTTCCTGTAGCCGTAAAAGTCATCGTTTCTTTTCTTTGTATACCATATTCTAAAGGATATCTAAATTGTCTTTCTGCTGTGGCATTATGAGAAACTGTACAAGCCATAGCACTATGAATATTATGATTTTCAATCATAATTGAAGCATTTGCTAGAGCAAGTCCAATCGTACTACATGCACTATATAAGCCAATAAAAGGTCGATGTAAATGATTAGCGTAATAATAACACGCTGTAATTTGATTATTTAAGTCTCCTCCAAAATATAAATCAATTTCTTCTTTCTTTACTTTTCCTTTTTTTAAACAAATAAGGATAGCATCTTTCAGCATTTCAATTTCTGCCTGTTCATAACTTGCATGATGATGATAATGATTAGGATAATGTTTATCAAAATAATGTCCTAAAGGCCCTTGATGTTCAACAATTCCTGCTGTTGTCCCAACACTTTGAATATAAACATCTTGAAAAACAAAACTACTACCAGAAATAGGTGATGACATAACGAATTCCTCCTAATACAAATGAAGCAACAATTCCAAAAGTAATCACCGCTCCACCAAGTTTAAAAATATTAGCCCCTATTCCCGTCACGAAACCTTCACTTCTTGCCTCCATTGCACTTGAAGTCATCGCATTTGAAAAACCTGTAATAGGAATAAAAGAACCTGCCCCTGCAAAATCACCTAAACGGTCATAGATTCCTAAACCCGTTAGTATTGCTGCAATTAAAATAAGAGTAATCAACATAATAGGGGTGGCTTCCTTTTCACTAAAAGAAAATAATTCTTTGTAAAGATTTAAAAAAAATTCTCCTATCATACCAATCACTCCACCCACTAAAAAAGCACTTGCTGTATGTTTTAATACTTGCTTTTGTGGTTTATTTTTATCTGCAATTTCATTATATTTTTTTATATTCATAGATTTACCTCCACATTTTTAGGATAGACAAAAACAATGAATATAAACATTTTAATTAAATTATCGATATTCGATATAACTAACAAAATAAAAAGGCAAGACTTAGCTTGCACTTTTATAGTTCATTTGTAAGTGATTGAATATATTCTTTTAAAGGTTCATCTGCTTGACTTCCATGTTCTTTAATAATATTAACAATTGCACTACCAACAATGACACCATCAGCATATTGTTTAAACTCTTTTACTTGTTCTGGTTTATTAATACCAAAACCAATAGCTACTGGTGTATTTGTTACTTGACGAATATGTTCAATAATTTCTTCAAGATTATTAGAAAATGAAGTATTATCTCTTGTTCCTGTAACACCCATTGACGATACAAGATAGATAAATCCTTTTGCTTCTTTTGCAATCATTTCAACACGATCTTTACTTGTTGGGGCAATCATTGAAATTAAAGTAACATCATAATTATAACAAACATCTTTGACTTCTTGGCTTTCTTCATAAGGTAAATCTGGAAGAATAATACCATCAATGCCAACTTCTTGACATTTTTTAAAGAATTCATCATAACCGTAATGGAAAACAACATTTAAATAAGTCATAAAACATAAAGGAATATCACTTTTTTCTCTTACTTTTTTAACCATTTCAAAAACATCATCTGTTGTAACTTTGTTTTTTAAAGCACGTACATTTGCTTCTTGAATGGTTGGTCCTTCAGCAATTGGATCAGAAAAGGGAATACCAATTTCAATCAAACTAGCCCCTGCTTGTTCCATATCTAAAATATAGTCTACTGTTTTATCTATTACAGGATCTCCTGCTGTTAAAAACCCAATGAAGGCTTTTTTATTTTCAAAAGCTTTATATATTCTATTCATAGATTTCTTTCCCCCTATATCTTGCAATCGCTGCAACATCCTTATCTCCTCTACCTGAAAGACAGACAATTAAAATATCATCTTTTTTCATAGTTGGTGCTATTTTGATTGCATGTGCAATCGCATGTGCACTTTCAATGGCACAAATAATTCCTTCAGTTTTTGCAATGTATTCAAAAGCATCCACTGCTTCATCATCTGTAATTGGTACATATTGCGCACGTTTTGTATCATGTAAATAAGCATGTTCAGGTCCAATACCTGGGTAATCTAAACCGGCTGAAATAGAATAAACAGGTGCAATTTGACCGTATTTATCTTGACAGAAGTAAGATTTCATTCCATGGAAGACACCTAATGATCCTGTCGCAATTGTTGCTGCTGTTAAAGCTGTATCGACACCTTTACCAGCGGCTTCACAACCAATAAGTTTTACATCTTTATCATTGATAAAATTATAGAACATTCCCATCGCATTACTTCCACCACCAACACAAGCCATCACAGCTGTAGGAAGTTTACCTTCATATTCAAGAATTTGTTCTCTTGCTTCTTTAGAAATCACACTTTGGAAATCTCTCACCATCATTGGAAATGGATGAGGTCCCATCACAGAACCTAAAACATACATCGTATCATCCACACGTTTTGTCCATTCTCTCATTGCTTCATTGACCGCATCTTTTAAAGTCATTGTCCCTGTAGTTACAGGATGTACTTTAGCTCCTAAAAGTTCCATACGATAAACATTTAAAGCTTGACGATCTGTATCTTCTTTTCCCATAAAAATTTCACATTCAAGTCCAAGCAAGGCTGCTGCTGTGGCTGTAGCTACACCATGTTGTCCAGCACCAGTTTCAGCAATAATTCTTGTTTTTCCCATTTTTTTAGCCATTAAAGCTTGTCCTAATACATTGTTGATTTTATGAGAACCTGTATGGTTTAAATCTTCTCTTTTTAAATAGATTTTAGCGCCACCTAAATCTTCTGTCATCTTTTTCGCATAATATAATAAAGATGGTCTACCAGCATATTCTTTTAATAATGTATTAAGTTCATCATTAAATGCTTGAGCATTTTTATAAAATTCATAAGCCTCTTCAATTTTATGAATTTCACTCATTAAAGTTTCAGGTATGTACTGTCCCCCATGTATTCCATATCTACCTTTCATTTCTAACTCTCCTTACGATTTCCTTAATTTTTTCCCTATCTTTAAAACCATCTGTTTCAACACCACTTGAAACATCTAATCCATAAACATTCAGTTTTAAAGCTTCATCAATATTAGAAAGATTGATTCCCCCTGCCAAAAATACAGACTTATTGACTTCTTTCAACATAGACCAATCAAAACTTTCCCCAGTTCCTCCAGAACCATGATCGAAAAGATAATAATCAACGTCATAGTCTACATTGAAAGAATCATCATTTTTAATTTGAATTGCTTTAATAATTGGAACATCTATTTTTTGTTTTAAAATCTTTATATATTCATTTGTTTCTTGACCATGCAATTGTACTAGATCAATAACATCATTTTTAACTAATTTTTCAACAAAAGAAATATCCTCATTTACAAAAACACCTACAACTTGAATCGAAGATAAAAGACCTTTTTTTAATTCTTTTGCCTGATCATAAGTAATCTTTCTTTTTTTTCCCGCAAAAACAAAGCCAACATAATCAGGTTGATATGTATTTACATAATCAACATCTTCGCTTCTTTTTAAACCACAAATTTTAATCTTCTTCATCAATACCTTTTAAAACTTCTAATGTATGTCTTTTATCATGGCTTTTCATCATAGCTTCACCAATTAAGACAGCATTTACATGATGTTTTTCTAATAATTCAATATCTTTTCTTGTTTTAATACCACTTTCAGAGACAAAGATAACATCATCATCGACCATATCTCTTAATTTTAATGTTGTATTTAAATCAACACTGAAATCTCTTAAATCTCTGTTATTTACACCAATAATTTTAGCGCCTACACGCAACGCTTTTTTTACTTGCATTGAACTGTGTGTTTCAACAATTGCTGACATACCTAAATTATGTGCTAAATTAACACAACGCATTAATGTAATTTCATCTAAAACACCTGCAATTAATAAAATTGCATCTGCTCCTAAGATTTTAGCTTCATAAACCATATATTCATCTACAACAAAATCTTTTCTTAAAACAGGGATTTTCACAATACGTTTGATTTCTCTTAAAAAATCATCATCCCCTTTAAAATAATCAGGTTCAGTTACTACTGAAATAGCATCTGCTCCAATCATTTCATATTCTTTCGCAATTGCTTTAAAATCAAAAGTGGAAACAATTTGTCCTTTTGATGGTGAATGTCTTTTAACTTCTAAAATATAAGACATTCCATCTTTTTCTAAAGCTTTTTTAAAAGGAAAACTTTGGTCAATAGGCATTGCAAAGGCTTTTTCTTTTAATTCATAAATTGAATGACGTTTTTTATTTGTTTCAACACGTTCTTTTGTACTTTCAACAATATCTTCTAAAATCATAATATACGCTCCTATTTGTTTGATTCTTTTATAAACTCTTCTAGTTTTTCATTTGCCTTTCCACTATCAATCAACTTTGCTGCTAAATCAATTCCTGCTTGCAAAGAATCAACTTTACCACCAATATATAAACCTGCCCCCGCATTCATTAAGACAGCTGTTCTAGGTCCACCTTGTTTACCATTTAAAACATCTCGTGTAATTTGAGCGTTTTCTTTTGGAGTTCCTCCAACAAGCTCATCTTTTAAACATCTTTGTAAACCAAATTGTTCAGGTGAAATTGTATATGTTTTAAATTGATTCTCATTAATTTCACAAACAAAAGTTTTATTAGATGCTGAGATTTCATCTAAACCATCTCTTCCATAAACCACCATAGCTCTTTTAACCCCTAAATTACTTAAAACTTGAGCAAGTGGTTCAACTAATGATCCATCATAAACTCCCATTACTTGATAAGTCGCTCCTGCTGGATTCGTAAGTGGTCCTAAAATATTAAAGACTGTACGAATACCTAGTTCTTTTCTTACTGGTGCAACATATTTCATCGCTAAATGATAGTTTTGAGCAAATAAGAAACAAATATTAATATCGTTTAATAATTCCTTACTTCTTTTTTCATTGATTGTAATATCCACTCCAAGAGCTTCTAAACAATCTGCTGCGCCACTTTTTGAACTTGCTGCACGATTTCCATGCTTAGCAACTTTAACACCACCACTAGCAATCACAATAGATGAAGTTGTAGAAATATTGAAAGAATTTGATCCATCTCCTCCAGTTCCTACAATTTCAAGAACATCTTGATCATTCAATAACTTCACACAATGTTCTCTCATTCCTTTAGCACTTGCAGTTATTTCATCAATTGTTTCACCTTTTAATGAAAGTGCTGTTAAATAAGCAGCTTTTTGAATATCAGAAGCTTGATCATCCATGATCTCATTCATACATTCATAAGCTTCTTGATATGTTAAATCTTCTTTTTTTGATAATTTAATAATTGCTTCCCTAATCATTTTGTATCTCCTTTAAAAAATTTTCAACTATTTTTTTACCTTCTTTTGTTAAAATCGACTCCGAATGAAACTGTAACCCATAAACAGGATAGTTTTTATGACTGATTGCCATGATTTCACCATTATCGCTTTCCCCTATAATCTTCAAACATTCTGGTAAATTTTCTTTTTTAGCAGCTAAGCTATGATATCTAGCCACTGCTGTCTTTTCCCCGATTCCCTTAAAAATTGGATTTGTAGTATCTACTTTAATTATTGAAGACTTTCCATGCATGACGCTTTGAGCATAACTTACTGTTCCTCCAAAAGCTTCAACAATTGCTTGATGCCCTAAACAAACTCCCAAAATAGGATATTTCGTATAACATTTTTGAACAACTTCTTCAATAATACCCGCTTCACTCGGTTTCCCTGGACCTGGTGAAATAATAATACATGATGGCTGAAGTTCTTCTATTTCTTCAACTGTCATTTCATCATTTCTTATAACCTTGATATCTTCATCGATTGAACCTATCAATTGATAAAGGTTATAAGCAAAACTATCATAATTATCAATGAGTAGAATCATAATCAATACCTCCATCTGCCATCTTGATTGCTTCAACAACCGCACCTGCTTTATTTAAACATTCTTGATATTCATTTTCAGGAACACTGTCATAAACAATTCCTGCACCACTACAAATAGAAATTTCATTATTTCTTTTATAAGCTAAACGAATACCAATACATAGATCCATATTTCCTGTAAAATCTAAATAACCAATCGCTCCTCCATAAATACCTCTTTTATTTTGTTCTAATTGATTAATGATTTGACATGCCCTGATCTTTGGTGCTCCTGATAAAGTACCTGCAGGAAGTAAAGCATCAACTGCATCTAAAGCATCATATTCTTCTTTAATTTCACTGCTAACAACACTTGCTATATGGATAACTTTTGAAAACTTTAAGATATCCATATAAGATACCACATGTACACTATTGAATTTAGAAATTCTTCCTAAATCATTTCTTCCTAAATCAACGAGCATATTATGTTCAGCTAATTCTTTTTCATCTTTTAATAAATCATCTATTAATTGTTGATCTTCTTGATCATCTTTTCCTCTTTTTCTCGTTCCAGCAATTGGAAAAGTTGTTAACTTTGTTTCCTCCAATTTAATTAAAGTTTCTGGAGAAGCTCCAGCTACTTCAATATTATCACTTGCAAAATAGAACATATAAGGTGATGGATTCGTTGTTCTTAAAACACGATAGCTATCAAATAATGAACCTGTTGCTTTTGCATAAAGTCTATTTGATAAAACAACTTGGAAGATATCACCTTCTTTAATATAATCAATACCTTTTTCAACCATTTGACAATATTCTTCTTTAGAGAGAACTGGTTTAAAATCTTCTAATAATTTTAATGGTTGAACAAGTGTTTTAACATGTTTTCTAATAATATAATCTAATTCATCTAATTCTTTGATTCCTTTTTTATAATTCTTTTGTAAATCATTTGTTCCAATATTAACAATTAAAATCAACTTTTGCTTAAAATGATCAAAACAAATAACTTTATCAAATAACATTAAATCAACATCATTAAAACCATTATCTTTTTGATTTTTAATAATTGAAGGTTCGCTATATTTGAAATAATCAAAACTAAAATAGCCAACTAAACCTCCTGTAAAAGTAGGAAAACCCTCTAATTTTAAACTACGATGTTCATTTAAAACTTTTCTAATATATTCTTTGGGATGTGTCACTTTAAAAATCTTATCATCCACTTTCATCATCTTGTTATAACAAGTAATTTCGCTTTTAGGATCAAATCCTATAAAAGTATATCTTCCCCATTTATTTTTATCTTCATGACTTTCTAACATATAAACATGTCTAGAATATTGTTTTAATTTTCTCATTAATTCTATAGGTGTAATCATATCACTATAGATTTCTTTTTTTATTGGAACTAAATCATACTGACTAAGATCCATTTCTTCTAACATTTCTAAACTTGGATAATACATATAATTCCCCCTAATAATTAAAAAAACCGTCTTGAAAGTTAAACTTTCAAGGACGGTTATGTCCGCGGTGCCACCTTGATTCATGATACACTCATGCACTTTACTAGATGCTATCACATCTATGACTACTTACGTAAGCCTTACGTCAAAAAATACTCAGCTAATGCCTTTCCTTTTGCCCTCAGTGGTCCATTTAATAGACTGCGTTCTGTTTGCTTCCACCATCCAAACTCTCTATAAGTGCACGTTCTATTTTTATCTCCACTTCATCGGTTTCACTTATTGTATGTATTATAAATCGGTTTTAAAAATAAAGTCAACATTATTAAATAATGTTTTATTTTTTGTACACTTAGGTATATCCTTTTATTTTACAAAATATGTTTGATATACCAATTCTGCAAACAATGAATTAGCCCATGCAAACCAAGATCTTGTATATTCACTTGGTTCATCCTTATTAAATCCCTCATGACATAATCCTTCATTATTACTTGTTTCTAAAATCAAATTAATCATTTTTTTAGCTTCTTCTTTAGTCCCTGTTAATCCTTGCATTGATAAAGCAATATGCCGAATATAATTTTTAGGAGTATGTGGACTACCGATACCACTTGCACAGGTTCCTTGATAATAATAAGGATTATGATGACTTAAAATAAATGATCGTGTATGTTGATAAAGTGTATCCTCCTTTTTACAATAGCCTAAATAAGGCATAGAAAGTAAAGATGGTACGTTAGCATCATCCATCAAACAATAATTACCGAAGCCATCCGTTTCATAAGCGTATATTTTTCCAAACTGAGGATGTAAATAAATTCCATAACATTGAACTTATTTATTAATAAGTCCAGCAATTAGATCTGATAATTCTTAATCTTGAGCTACAAAAGGTAAATAGTGATTCACTTGAGCTGAAGAATCTCTTAACCACAGGCGGGAATGTCTCCTGTAATGATAAAAGTTTCATCATCATTCATCTTTTTTAAAGTTGTTTCAATTGTTGAAACAAAACATTGTTTAAACATTTTTAATAATTGAGGATTGTCTTTTAAAACATAATCTGCCTCTTTTAATACTTTTTCTATTTGTATTGTCCTCATAATTTTCTCCTCTTTTTTTTATTATATAATGAAATAAGAAAAATATATATTTTAAATTATTGGTAAAACATCATCCTTTTCTTTATTCAATCAAATTTTATTTTATAAAATAAAAAAAGACCTTTTGGTCTTTACCTCAAGTCCATGTACAAATTTAGAATGTTGTTGTCAAAAAAATATTTAAGGAAGAAAAACCTGTTCATGACTTGTCTACAAAACTTATTATATTTTTTTCTTTTTAAAAATCAATTTTATTGTCATAATTTAATAAATAAAAGCGATTACATCTCCTAAAATTAAAAAAAACCGCTTTTATCACGGTTTTTTAGGATATATAAATAATAAGTATGGTATTTATCTTTTAGCTTTCTTTAACATTTTTTGAATTATTTGTATTTGATTTTGATAATCATCAAATGAAGTAAGTTTATAAGACCAGTTATGTGGACCTACTGTCCCTGGTAAATTAATACGAGCTTCTTTGCCATAGCCAAGTAGATCTTGTAAAGGAACAATAGAAATCACTGCATCACATTCAAGTGTATATGCAAGCATATCTTCCACAAGATTTTCTCCTATATATCCTAGCCCCTTCATAATTTCTTTCATTCTTTCTTTATCATCTAATTCTTCATACCATTGTTTAAGAGTAGCATTATCATGTGTTCCTGTATAAACAACACAATGTTGAGGAATTTTATATTTAACTTTTCTTTCATCTTCTCCAAAAGAGAATTGCATAACTTTCATTCCTAATAAATCATAATGATCTCTCAGTTCATGTACTTGTGGACGTAATTCTCCTAAGTCTTCAACAATCATATTAAGTTTAGGCAATTGTTTATAAACTGAATCTAAAAAATGATAACTTGGTCCTTCTATCCATTTTCCTTCTCTTGCTGTAGCACTTCCATAAGGAACTGACCAATATGTATCAAAAGCCCTAAAATGATCAACTCTTAAAATATCAAAAATTTCATTATTCCATTTTAATCTTTTGATCCAAAAATTATATCTTGTTTTCTTTAAATAATTCCAATCATATAAAGGATGTCCCCAGAGTTGGCCATCTTTTGAAAAATAATCAGGTGATGCTCCAGATACGAATTTAGGATAAAATTTATCATCTAATTGAAAACATTTACGATACTCATAAACATCCGCAGAATCATCACCTACATATAAAGGTAAATCTCCCATGATAGATATTCCTTTTTGATGTGCATGTATTTTTAATAAATTAAATTGTTTTACAAAAATATATTGAAGAAATTGAATATAATCAATTTCTGCTTCTAATCCTTCATTACTTCCTTTAATATTTTGATCTTCATCATTCCAATCTACCCAAGGTAAACCTTCGTTTGCTTTATTTAAAGCCATAAAACGCGCATATTTTTTTAACCAAAATGTTCCTTTAACAAAAGTACGATATTCTTTCTTTAATTCTTTATCTTTTAAGAAAACTTGATAAGCTTTTCTTAAATAACGATCTTTAAATAAACGTACGCGTTTATAATCAACTCTTTTTAAATCTTGTAAATAGTTAGGAACTTCATCTAACAAATGCCAATCTTTTAAAAGTTCTAAAGAAATATATATTTCATCACCAGCAAAAGATGAATAAGGAGTATAGGGTGAATTCCCGGAGCTTGATGGATTTAATGGTAAAATTTGCCAAATAGAAAAACCTGCTTGAGCAGATAAGTCAACAAATTCATAAGCTTCTTTTCCTAAATCCCCTATTCCATGTTTTCCTGGTAAACTAAATAACGGTAACAAAATACCAGCTTGTCTTTGATCAAGTGCTTTTAATTTCATGATTTTCACCTCTTCTTTAAATATACCATAAAAAAAGCGTCTTCGCTTATGAAAACGCTATCTTTTTTTGTTTTAAAATGAAAAGGTTCTATTTTCTTAATCTTGAAAATAGAAACCTTTTATTTTAGTCTTCTTTTGTTCTTTTTCTTAAAGATACATAAACGATTGCTGCCATTAATGCAAATGTTGCAAATGTCCATGCAGATGTTGAATCACCTGTTTTCACTTTGTTATTTGTTACAACTTGAGGTTTATGAGCAGGTTCATTTGTATCTGTAGTGATTGTTGGTGCTTTTTCTAATGCATTAATAGCATTTTGTAATTCACTTACAAGGGCATCGACTTCTTCTTGTGTCATTTCTGATGAATTTTCTAATTTCTTAGAAATTTCAGTAACAACATCTATTAATTTAGAATAAGATGCTTCTGTATATTTTTTACTATCTAATTGTTTAATTTGATCTAATAAACCATGGATACCATCTAAATTACCACGTTTAACAAGTTTTTGAGCAGCTTCTTTTAAAGTATTAGTTAATGCTTGAACGCCATCACTTGTGTTTTCATTTTCTAAAGCAGCTTTTACATCATTGTAAACTTTTTCAAATTCTTTCCATGATGATGCTGTATAATCTTTTTCTTGATATTGATCCATTAATGCTTTTAATGCATTTACTTCATCATCTGTTGCTTTTAAAACTAATTGTGTTCTTGCATCTTGTAATTGTTTTAAAGCTTCATCTAATTGTTCTTTTGTTGCATCTTCTTGTTCGATTAATGTTTGTGCATTCTTTAATGCTTTTTTAAATGAATCAGCAGTAAATGTTAAATATTTATTTGTATCTAACTTATCTAATTCATTTGATGCAATATAATCTTTTAACTCTTTTTTACTTACTGATACTTTTGTTACTAATTGAGCTTTTGCTTTTTGTAAAGCATCTACCATATCAATAACTTCTTTTTCAGTAATTGTTGTTTCATCCTTTTTAATGAATTCTTGAGCAAGTTTCACTTGATCTTGTAAAATAGCCCATGTTTCACTTGTATAATCTTTTTCTTTTAACTTGTTAATTGTATCAAGTTCATCTTTAACACCTTGAATATCTCCACGTTTAACAAGATTTGCATAAGCAACTTCTAATTCAGCTTTTGCATTTGTAATAGCATCTAATTCACCAGCTTGTTTATCTAAAACTTTTTGAGCTTGTTTTAATGCCTTTTCAAATTCTTTATAAGAATCTGCTGTATATTTATTTTGTTTAACATCTAAAAAATCAATATAACTTTGTAAATCATTAGCTGCTGTTGAAGCATATTCATCATCATTTAACATAATAACTTCTGAAATTGTTGGAATTTGATTTTCATCCCATTCAATCTTTAATTCATAAACGTTTCCTTCAGGCATATAGAATTCATTTAATGATTTTTTAAGAGTTCCAACTTGAACCCATTTCTTTCCATTTTCACCATCTACAAGAACAGATACTCTTGCATTTGAAATTTCACCTTTTTGAATAATATGCATTTTCTTAACATCTAAATCACTTGATAACGTATAAGTAATGCTTCCAGCTTCTTTAGAACCTGGTCTATAAGCTGTAGATAAATCTCCATCAAACATATATTGAGGAATAAATCCATTTGCTTCTACAGTTGAAGAAGTATATGTTGGATCATTTGAAACTGGTACATATTCTCCATCATTGATAACAATTTCATTGAAAACAACAGCTCTATTATTATTTGTTGCTGTCATTAAGATCTTTAAGTAACGTGCTTTAACATTATTAGCAGTTCCTTCTACATAGACTTTATTTGGATATGTGCTTGATGCTTTATAACCTGCATCTGAATCAATACATTTAACCCCAGCATCATTTGTATTTTCAACACCATCTCCAATAGTAATAACTTTTGTCCAGTTTTCTAAATCATCTGATACTAAAATATCAGCATCTCTAATATAGTTAACTGCACTATCTTGGCAATACATTTGAATTTTAGAAATTGTTCTTTCTTGTCCTAAATCATAAATAATATATTGTCCTCTTTGTGGAAAATCACCAAATTCTGTTGTTGAATCGATATTACCATCAAAAGCAGCACCATTATTTCTAGTATCTTCACCAACACCCCATGAAGGATTAATATTCATAGTTGCTTTATATAAATATGGTGCTGTAATTTCATTTGAATGTACTTCAAAATGATTAATTGTTAATTTAATAGCTTTGTCTGTTTTATTAATTAATCTTACATATCTTCCATCTGGAAGTTCTTTTTCTTGACCTGTTACAGTTGTCCATTCAACACCATTTTTTGAAACTTGTAAAGTTGCTCCTTGACCATTTTCATAATCAATATTGAATGTACTTAAATCTTTGATTCTTGATAAATCAACACCAACGTATTGACCTTTTTCTAAAGTAATTTCTTGATTATAGATCAATTCTGTAAGTGCTTCTTCACTTTGTGAAGCTAATCTATAATCTGTATTTGTATAAACATTAGCATTATTGAAATCTTCATCTGGATTATAAGCTTTTACAGAGAATTCAGAGAAAATAACCCATACAGCTCTCTCTTCTTCATTCACTAAACGTACATAACGTGCTTTTAAACCATAGAAGTTTTCTTCAACTGTATCTTTACCACTAGCTAAACCTTGATATGTTTTATAAGTAGTCCAGTTTTGGTTGTCATCAGAGTATTGTAAACTATATTTTTTCCATTTATCTCCAGCACTACGATTTCCACCGATGACTGCATAAACTTTACCAATAGCTGTTTCTTTACCTAAATCCCAACCTATATAATCACCTTTTCTTGTTGTATCACCTGAGGTACTAAAATCTAATGCTGTTGAACTATCACCATCTGTTAAATTATCTACTGTTCCTTGATAAATTCCCCATGTATCTGTATACATAAATGTTGCATTGATTTGTCCTGGATCAGCCATTTTAAATGTATTGACTTTCCACCAATATCCTGATGTATTACTTTTTAAATTTAATTCTAAGTTTCTAATACGAACTGCTTTTGCTTTAATATTTTGACTTGATACATCTAATTCAACAGAAGCATCACCATTATATTCTTTTAATACTTTCCATGTTTGACCATCCGTTGTATATTCAATGACATATTTTGTTGATTTATCTGTTCCTGCATCTTGTCCAAAATAAATTGTACCTAATGTTTTTGCTTTTTTGAAAGTTAATGTAATACTTGCATCAACTGGTAAATAATCTTTAATTTCTCCACCTTTATAAGGACTTTCAGCAAAATGAGCATAAGTAGCATTACTGTCATCTAATAAATTATTTAAAGAACCACCTTTAAGTGTCAATTTATCGACAGATAATGTACCTGGATCTTCTTCAGTTACTACTTCATCTGCATTAACAGCAATATCTCTAATACCTAACCAAGTATTCGCTTTATCTTCAGTAGCAATCATGCGAATACCTTTAACCCCTTTTAAATTTAAGTCAGTTAAAGCTACATCATTTGGTAAAGTATATTCTTGATTATCTAAATCAACCCATTTTTTACCATCTGTTGTATATTGCACTTTAGCTTTAGAAAAAGTATCTTTTGAATTTGAGTTTGTTCCTAATCTAAAAGTCACTCTATCAATATCAATTGCTTTTGAATAACTAACGCCTACATAAGTTCCTTTACTAATTGTATTTGGTGTTTTATAAACAATTTCAGTATTGGCTTTATTATCGAATACATTATCAATATTACCTGTTGGACTATCATTACGATTTGTAATAAATTTAGTGACTTGTTTATTTGGATCAACAATAGTTGAAACAATATCTCCTAAATAAGAATCCATTGCTTTAATAAATGGTACGATATGTTGTACTCCTACTTCTGCATATTCTAAATGATCAACATAATTGAATCCATATGTTTTTGATTTTTCAAAAGCAGCTTGTCCAGTAGAATATAGATCCCAAATCTTATCATTAGCTTCTTCATCTTGTACAGCTTTAACAGCTTTAAGATAATTTATTGCTGCATCCGCTGTATCATCCCAACAGTTTAACCAATATACAATTTGATCTTTTATTCTTATATCACCTGCTTGTGCTCTATATGTAGCACTAGCATTTTTTAAGATTGTAAATTCATTGATCAAATCTTTAAATTGCTCATCACTGATTGTTGTTCCATTTGTAAGAGCTTCTTTGAAGCTTGTTAAACGATCTTTTAAATCTACTGATTCTTGTAATGCTGTTACACGACCATCCATATTTTGATTGATCATATGTTTTGAAAGTTCTCTTAAAGCAGCTGATGCTTGAGTTTCAATAGCGCTATTATGATCGACATATTTAAATGAAGCATTCCAGCATTTTTGAGCTTCTTCTTCATTTTGCCAAATATTCCATGAGTAACATGCATTCCCAAAAATTGCAACTTTACTTGGCTCAGATTGTTGCATTGGATTTAAAACGATTCCTTGAATCTTATTTGGATCTACACCAGGGTGTAAAAATGTTGTATATCCACCCATAATTAAGTGTTTTTTAGAGTTATCTGTACATGGCCAGTTGATCCACATATAAGGGCCACGCCCTGCATTATTTGTAAAAGTTGTTGTGAAGTTATTTGTAACTTCTCCCCATACTCTACCACCAGTCATAACGATTTGAATATTTGCTGGGAAATTACGATAATAACTTTGTCCATTAGACATATATTCTTGTGTACAGAATGGTAATGTTAATTTTAAATCAGGATATGTTTTTTGCATTTCTTTTAACCATGCTGTCATATCAGTTAATGTTTTTGTATAGTTAGCACCACCAACATTTGAAGCATCATCTGCTAAAATAGCAATTTGACGTACACCTGCCTTAATAACTTGTTCAAATTTGGCTTGTAATATTTTTAAGTCCGCTTGGTAATTTTCATCACTGCCATATCGTATAGGACTATTCATATATGGATGTAGTGCAAATACAAAACGACATTTTGATTTATTTCCTGCTTCAGCAAGAGGTTTGATTTTTGTTTCAATTTCTTCATCTGTATAAAGTTCACGCCATTTGGAGTTATGTTTAGGATCATCTTTAGGAGCATAGAAATAAGAATTCAACTTGTAGTATCCTCCCCATTCCATTAATTTCATACGATCCGTAGTAGACCATGGATTTCCATAATAACCTTCAATAAATCCACGACTAGCAACATTAGCATAATCTTCCATTGTAAAATTACGGATATTTGTTCCGTCTAATTGTTTAAAGATATGATACAAACTTGTAAGACCATAAAAAGCCGCATCTGTATCTTTACCTAATACTGTAATTGTCCCATTATCAACTTTTAATAAGTATGAATCTAATTGATCAAATAATTGGGTTGTTTTTACTGAATAATGTTCACCAACATATTGATCAACATATTGATTTGAATCTTTAATACCTACTAAAATGTTTGTTTGGTCTTCTTTTACTTCTTCAGAAGTACTTGCTTTTATATTTTTAATAGCTAATACTTCATTCATTCTATCCTTTGTATATTTATCAATACCATCTTCATAGACAACATTGACAGTAGATGTCATATCAAATGAACCATCTTGATAATCCATCATATGAGGATTTGGATAGACTTCATAATCATTTTCCAAAGCACTGACGATTGGATAAGAGTGAATACATCCAATTGACATTAAAAATGCAAGTGCTAGAGAAACAATTCTCTTTACCTTTTCTTTCATATTCTTCTTCCTTTCTTATTTACATTACTGCTCCCTTAAATGAATAATGTAATCTTAATTGGCAAATACAAATCAAAAAATAAAGACCAAACAAGATACACTAAAAAAGTGTAAGTTATTTGGTCTTGCCTACTTAAAGTAACAATCCGTATTTACATCCTGTATTGTAACATACACTCTTTGTCTATGCAAGGGCTTACAATAAATTTGTCTAGACAAAATAAATACCACTACTTAATAGTGGCATCTATTTTTATAATTCTTCTTTTTTTACTTTTTTAATACCTAACCATGACATGAAAGCCATTAATACAAATAAAATAATATTTGTTTCATCACCTGTTTTAGCAGTTGAAGATTGTTTTTTATCATTTTTAGTAGTAGAAGTAATTACTTGATTATCTTTAGATGAAGCATTTCCTTTTGAAGTATTATCATCTTTAGTAGATGAATCTACTTTTTTAAGAGCATTCATAGTTTTTTCTAGATTAGAAATAGCTTCGTTTATTTCTTCTTTTGTAGCATCTTCTTTAGCAGATACTTCTTTTGCTTGAGTTAATGCTTCTACCAGTTGTTTCCATGAATCTTTTGTATAATCTTTTTCTTGAAGTTGATCAGCTTTACTAATCAAATCAGTTAATCCAGATTTATCATTAAGTGTAACAAGTCCATTATAAGCATCTAATAATTTTTGATACATATCATTGATTTCATCTTTTGTAGCATCAAGATTACTTAAAACATCCTGTGCTTCTTTAAGAACAGTTTGGAATTGTTTCCATGAATCCTTTGTATAATCTTTTTGTTCAAGATTTGATAAATCATCAACGAATGATTTTAATTTTTCATTATCAACAGATAATACAAGTTTTACCATTGCATCTGTTAATTGACGTTTCATAATTTCAATTTCATTAGCGTTAGGATTTTCTGCATTGACTAAACCTTCAGCAGCTTGAATTGTATCCTGTAAATGATTCCATGAAGTAGATAAATATCCAATATCTTCCATAGCTTTAGCTTTATTGATAACATCTTTTAAACCATCAACATCTGCTGGTACATCTGCACGATGTAATTTAATTTCTGCAGCACTTCCGTTATTATTAACAGCTTCTACGTAGTATAAACGAAGATGTTTTGTTTTTACTGTATCAAATTCAATGACTTTTGTAGATGAATCACTTGATAAATTACCTTCTTTAACTGTTTTCCAATTAACACCATCATCACTTATTTCAATACGATATTTTGTAACATTTCCATTTTTACCAGTTTGACGAGGAACATATGTTAAACCATTGACACTCATTTCTTCTTTATTTTCAAAAGCAATCCAATGAGGTGTTGATAAATTCCAATCTGTATGCCACATTGTTGATGGATTATCATCTAATACATTTTTAGGATCTGATCCATCATGTTGATAAGATGAAGCAGTTGCTGTAAGTTTGCTTTTATCAATGTAATTGACATTAACTTGTGATTTTAATTGTAGTTTAGTAAGTGCTTTTGTAAGTTCTACTTCATATTGATCGACTGTATCTTGCATTGATTTAGGTAATTCTCTTTGAATCATATCAATAACAAATTGCAAGTCTTTAACAGAATTTTCTGTATAAATAGATAAATCTTTTGGAATTGAATTTAAATAGTGATCTACTCTTGTATAATTTGCTTTTTTGTAATCAATTCCATTTACTAATTCTTTAATTTCATCTGTAAGAGTTGAAATTGTTTGTTCATTTGGATCATATTCTTTTAAAGCAACTTTTGCTTCTTTTAGTTTTTCTTGTAATTGTTTATTTTGTGATTCTTCTGCAATATGACTTGCACTTGTCACTAAATAATCTAATTCCATTGTTGAAGCAAATGATTTTTCTGAACCTAAACGAATATCATCTACATATCCTTTAAAGGCATGTTCTTTACTTCCAATTCTTTCCATTGGAATCATCATTGTTGCTTTTAATGGTCTACCATTTACTTGTTCATCATCTCCAAGTGTATCTACAAGTTGACCATTTACATAAAGATCAATAACTTCTTTTCTATTTTTAAATTCTAATTCAACCCATTGATTAACAGGTAATTCATAATTAAATGAATAGTCATGATTTTCTCTACTTAATCCAACTTTACCTGTTCCTTTTTGAACAGCTTTAATTGAACCATAGCTACTTTCAAATAAAATTTGTTCTTCTTCACTTGATGATTCACGTTTTACTTTTACACGTAAATCATTATTTAAACCAACTGTATCTAATGAAGTTGTTGCATAACTTGTATCTCCTAATAAGCGCAATGCATCATGACTATCTAATGATGCAAGTTCGATATTTTCATGGCCTTTTAATTGATTAAGATTATCTAAATCATAATGAGCAATCATACCATTTTCATCTTTAGCTGCTTCATAACCAAAATTTGTACCTGGAGCATCCCCCAATGTTGTTCTTAAACTATTAGCTTGATCTAATGTTTTATCTCCTTTACCCCATAATTTAGCACCAAATAATGGAATTGCATTTTGTAAACGATCATAAACATCATATTCACTAATACCATTTTCTAAATAGTCTGTCATATCGTTCCATACAGCAATAGCGCCCCCTAACATTTGTTCATCACCAGCAGGAATTGTGACACCACTAATCGAGTTGATTGCTTGATTATATAAAATGTTGCTATTTAAATAATCATAGTAATATCCAGCATTAGGAACAATATAATATTGTGCATCATTACAGTTAATTAAATCATAACCTTGTTCATACATTTGACCCATATTCGCATAACCAAAGTTCCATAAATTCATTTGAACATCTTTACTTCTAACCGGAGTTTTTCCTGAACATTGAGTTAAACTTCCCCAAATACGTGCTGTTCTTCCTGAATTTTGTACATATTTTAACATATCATCTGAGAATCGACGATAAGCTTCTTTGTCTGCATTATATTCATCTGCACCCACATGAACTGTTGTTTGTTCATCGAAAACAGGATCACTTGTTGTCATATATTCATCAAAAATACTTTGTACAAATTCTAATGATTCATCATATTTATCTCTTAAAGCCAAATGATCGTTTTCACGTCCGTTTGTCCCATGTCTTAAATCAGGTCTTACTTTTGTAAGAGCTAATGAATGGGCTGGTGTATCGATTTCTGGTACAATATCTACCCCATAATCTCTTGAATCCTTAATAAAATCTTTAAATTCTTTTTTTGTATAGAATAAATCTGTACTTGTTAAATCTTGTTGATTTAAGCCATTGTTTCCACCTTTTTTAACATCTGATTCTAATCTAAATGCTGAATAACCTGTCATTGGATCAGCTAAACTTTCAATTGGAATTAAGTTATCATTTAAGTGAACTTGGAAATCGTTCATTTTATACCATGACATTTGTTTAACAATTTGTTTTAAATAATCCATTGTAAATGTTTTACGTCCAACATCTAAAATAAAACTTCTTACTTTATAAAGTGGATAATCTCTTGTTGTCCCACAAGGAACATTTCCTGATTGTTTAATACTTTGTAAAATCGTTCTGGTTGCCCAATAAGCCCCTGTTGTTGTTTCAGCTTTAATATTGATTGAATCATCAATATCCATTAAATATCCTTCATCTTGTAACCCTAACGATTTATCTTTTGTAAGAGCTAAAGTAATATCTCCTGTTTTGCTTTCGCCTTTACAACAGCAATACTTTTTCCAGTAATATCTTCATAATCATTAGCAAGTGCTTCTGCAGTTTTTTGAAGTGAGCTATCTTTATAAACAATTCTTGCTCCTTTAGAAACTGTATAGTTTCCATGTCCACCATTCCATTCAGCTAATTCTGGTAAAACATTTGGTGCTTTATTCGCTGTTTCATCATTTTTTTGACTACCTGGAACTGTAACAGCAATTTCTTTGAATTTATAATCATTTGTATCATTATCTGTAATCTTGAATGATACTTTAACATCTTTATCACTAATAGGTTGATAAATTGTTAAATCTTCATCAATGATTTGTTCAAAATCAGTACCATTATATTCAACAGTATAACCTTCAACTTCTGGTAAAGTGACTTTTAACTTTTTATCTCCAGTTTTTGGTGTTTCTACTTGAATTTCATTTAAAACATCACTCATTGACATTTTTTCATCAGGATTTCCACCATAAACTTCTAATTCATAAATAGAAATCGTATTCCAAGCAATACCACCATCTGGATCTTCTGAAGTATGTGAATCAACATATAAACGCACATATCTTGCTTTATAGATTTGATCTAAAACAATTTTTTCTGTTAAAGATTTTGGACGATCTTTAAATTCTTTAACTGTTTGCCAATCACTTTCTTGAGGCGTAGATTCAGTATCAGCAATTTGAATCTTATAAGCTGTTGCTTTACGTGTTTCCCAGAATACCTTAACCGTATTGACATTCATTCTTTCACCTAAATCAACATAGATCCAATCTGGTCCATTTCCAACATCACTTCCCCAACGAGAACTACGTGATGATGTATTACCATCTACTGCATTTGCTGCTTTAACACTCGCTGCTTCTTCAGAACTTGCAACTGCAGTTTTCTTTAAAGCGATATTTTCACTTGGATCTTGTACTTTTTCATCCGTATTAAAGATTTTAAATTCTCGACAAGATACATTTGGATAACCTTTAACTGCTGTTACTTCTAATTTAACATATCTTCCACTGACTTTACTTCCTAATAATTCTTCACTGATAACATTTTTATTATCTGTTCTTGAAAGTACTGGTTCTCCCCAATTATTAGGGTCATTTGAAACATAAATATTATAATTTGAAGCATAATTACCTTCATTTTCCCAAATCATTTGGAATTTATTCATTTCAAATTCTTGACCTAAGTCTACATAGGCCCATTGAGTTGGTGCACTTTCAGTTGACCAGCGTGTATCATCATCACCATCTGTTAGGTTTTTTCTCGGCAATGTTCCATATTCAGCTGAAACATAAGACGTTTTGTTTAACGCTAAGTTTTGTTGCGCTGACTCTGCAAAAACAGGAACCATCGATAATACTGAACCCATCGACATCGATAATGTTAATACAGCTGCAACACTTTTCTTTTTCAATTTCATATTTTTCTTCCCTTTCTCTTTAAAAAGAAAAGACCAAACATAAAAACAACATTCAAAAATGCCGTTAATATATCTGGTCTTGCCTACTTAAAGTAACAACCCTTGTCTATACAATAACAAAAAAATACCTCTATTGTCAAACGCTTACATTTTAAATATGACAATTCTTTTTAATATGTATACATAGATATGTCTGTTCATCTGGAGTTAATAGATAATGATATTTATTTTCTATTCGTTTTTTTATTCGATTAATGCATAAGGATAAGCGTATATTTTCTTTTAGCATATCTCTAATATTTTCTGTCGTATCAATATTATTTTCAACATCATTACGAAAAACTCTTTCAGCTAAAAATTTAAGATGTGTTGATAATCTTGCATAATTAATTGAATCTAATTCTAATTGAACATTCATTGTCTGTTCAATCACTTCAATGACATCTCTTACAAAGTTAACAATTTTAGAAGTATTTTGTGAACTATTCTTAGTAGAAAAATTCACTAAATGTAAAGCTATATATCCCGCTTCAGCTTCTTCTAACTGTATACCTATTTTTTCTTTAATAAGTTTTATTGTCCATAAACCTAATTGATATTCATTTTTATAAATTGCTTTCGTTTCCGATAAAACAACATTAGGTAAATCAATTTTTTCTTTTTTTCGTTTAATAGCAAAAGCAATATGATCACTAATTGCTAGAAAGATTTCCCCATAAAATTGGGTATTCAATTGTTCTGTTGCTTTGCTTACTAATAAACTAGTAATCTCATAATAAATAGGTTCAATATCATTGATTCCTCTACGTATACGCTTTTCAACTTTTTCTTTAAAGATATACGTTTTTTCAATCCGTGATTCATCAACTAAATCACCTATCTTTTTTTGAAAGCCGATTCCTGATCCTGTTAAAATAATATCCCCTAATTCATCAGATAAAGCAGCAATACTATTATTATTAAATATTTTTATAATCTTCAATTTCATTTCTCCTACATTAGTATTTCATTTAATATTTCAGCAATAAATTGAACTTCAGTTCCTATAATGATTTGTATTTCATGCTCACTTGATTCAACAATATGAGAAAAATTCATCTTTGATAGAGTCTGTTTATCTATTAGTGAGATATCTTTAACTTCTACACGTAAACGCGTAATACAATGATCAACACTTATAATATTCTTTTTACCACCTAATGCTTCAAATAATTGAATAGCAATTTCATCAAAATTATTTTCGACTTTCTCTACTTTCTTTACCTCATTCTCTTCTCTTCCAGGTGTCATAATATTATAACGTGTAATCAATACTCTAAAAACAATGTAATAAATCAATCCGCATAGAATTCCTAAAGGAATTAAAAATAAAATATTATTAGCAAATGGTGATTTAAAACTTAAAACATAATCTATAAGTCCTGCAGAAAAACCAAACCCTGCCATCCATTTAAAAGTTGCTGCAATAAAAAGCATCAATCCTGTAAGTAAAGCATGGATAAAATAAAGTGTTGGTGCTACAAACATAAAAGCAAACTCAAGAGGTTCAGTCACACCTGTAAAAAATGAAGCCAAAGCAGCTGAAAATAAGATAGCACCTACTTTTTTCTTATTCTCTTTTCTAGCACAACGATACATAGCTAGAGCAGCTCCAGGAAGACCAAACATCATTACTGGGAAAAATCCCGCTTGATACATTCCTGTTACACCTTTAACACCACCGGAAATTGTTCCCCAGAATTTTCCAATATCATTAATACCAGTAACATCAAACCAAAATACAGAATTGAGGGCATGATGTAAGCCTGTTGGAATCAATAAACGATTTAAAACACCATAGATTCCTGCACTTATAGGTCCAAAATTAGCGATTTCTTTTCCAAACCAAATAAAAAAGTGATAACACATTGGCCAAATATCAATAAATATTAAAGATATCAAAAGTGTAATTCCTATAGAAATAATGGAAGCAAATCTCTTTCCATCAAAAAAAGCTAAAAACTGAGGTAATCTTTTTTGATCAAACTTTTGAAAAGAAATAGCCACAATCAAACCTACCAAAATACCAATAAAAGCACTTTGCGTATTATGAAAAGCTAAATCCACAGCATATTCTGGAATTTGCAAAATTAATGCGATGCATTTAGATGATAGAATTGTTGTCATCATCATATAACAAGCAAGAGCACTTAACACTATTGCTGTATCTCTTTTTTTAGACATTTCCATGGCAACAGCTATCGCAAATAAAATAGGAAGGTTATCTATAATTGCTCCACCAGCAGCAATAAGTAAAGCAGCAATTGGGTTATGTATACCCCATCCAGTAGGATCAATCCAATACCCAATTCCTTTAAGTAGTGCTGCTATGGGCATGATTGAAACAGGTAACATGAGTGATTTACCTAATCTTTGTAAATATTTCATAGCGAACTCCTTTAGTAAACGCTTACGTATCATACCAAATAATGCTAAGCAGACACATACGGTAAAGATTATTATACACTTGTCTAGTCAAAATAGCTAATAAAAAATACTGCAAAAGCAGTATTTTTTACTTGAACCATTTTTCTATTTTTATACCATATACAATACCAATTGTATCCGCTAAAATCCATCCAATAACAATTGCCCACCAAATCATTTCTACACCAAATGAAGGCGCTAATAAGTAGGCTAGAAGAACTCTTGTTCCAAGTGAAACAATTGTTAGAATCAATGACATTTTCATCTTTTCATATTTTTTAGCTTCAAAATACATTGAAAATACCACTTCCCATACATAAACCAATAATAATAGAAGTTAGAAATGTCATTAATGTATAACTTGATCCAACAGCAGCTTATGCATTACTACCAATATATTTTCCTACAATATAAGTATCAACTATATTATAAAATTGTTGTAATAAATTTCCTAAAATCATCGAAACAGAAAATAATAAAATAGATTTTCCTATCTTTCCTTGAGTTAAATCTCTTTCCATAAAATCACCTTCCATTTCTCAATTAATTTTTCAAGTGAATACATGGCATTCGCTGGTGAAGTAGAAGGTAATTGAATAACGGGTAAATTATAATCAAAATATTGATGATAATAACGATTGGCAGCTTTGCCATTAGTAATGATTTTTTCAACAGGACAATTTTTAACAATTAAATCTAAATCATTGACTTTAACATTCGTAATACTCGCATCACTTGATCCTTTAATTTCACAACTTTCAATAACATCCCATAAAGCAAGATGATTTCTAAGTAAAAAAGTTTTCTTCTCTTCAATTGTTTGTGGAACTTCTTCTTGAAATAAAGCAGCTAAAACTTTCCAAAAACGATTTTGAGGATGATGATAAAAAAACTTAGCTTCTCTTGATTTAACAGATGGAAAAGATCCTAGAATAAGAATCCTAGAATCTTGATTATAAACGGGTTCTATATTATGCTTTGTCATCTTTTTTAACAATAACATCTATTAATTGATCAAGAGAATCATAACATCCTACAGTTAAATCAAGAATATCTTTAGAATGATGAATCAAATCAGGAATACAAATAACAGGAATATTTCCTGCATGTGCTGCTAAAATTCCATTTTTACTATCTTCTAAAACAAGGGCATCTTCTTTACTTACCCCTAGTAACTCAACTGCTTTTAAAAAAATATCTGGGGCTGGCTTCCCATGTTGGATTTGGTCACCACCAATAATGGCATCAAAATAATGATCAACTTTAATACTCTTTAAATTAGATAAAACACGTTCATAACGTGTTGAAGAAGCCACTGCCATTTTAATATTTTTCTTTTTTAAATCTTCTAATAAATCATATAAACCTTTTTTTACTTCTAAAGGATGACTATTAAAATATTCTTTTCTTAATTGATCTCGATAATCTTTAATCTTTTGATAAGGATAATCTTCACCAAAAACACTATGATAATAAGCTTTTGATGTCTTTTCATTTGTACCAATCAAATGATAAAACATATCTTCAGTAATTTCATAACCAAACCTTTCATGAGATGTTTTCACTAACATCTTTCCTACAGGTTCTGTATCAATCATCAAACCATCCATATCAAAAATAACAGCATTTAATTCTAACATACTACACTCTCACTTTCTTAGGCATTCTAAAGAAAAGTGTCACTACAAAAGCAATCGTAATTCCTGCAAATAAGAATAAATAGAAACCATTCATTCCTATGGAATCAATAATTCTACCTCCAATTAATTGGAAAAGCATTGCACCTACGCCTTTACCAAGCATAGCTTGAATTCCATAGGCTGTAGAGACATATTCTTCTTTTACTAAAACCATTACTAATCTTACAGTAATCATCGTAAAGAGTACAGTAGAAAAACCTTTAAATACAAAAACATAAATAATCATATTAACAGAAGGTAAAGTTGCATACCATGCAAAATTGATCATTGACATGATAATCGCAAACATCATGATATAACGATAAGGTATCTTTTTAATGATATAGTCTGTTGCTAGAATCATCGGAATTTCAAATAATGTCGCAAAAAGTTGGTAGGTTCCTACTTGTGAAGCTGTTCCACCTTGAGATTTAATAAATAATGATAAATAGTTAAAGTTTGTGGAGCATGCTCCCCAAAAGAAAAAGGAAATCACTAGAAAGAGCATAAATGGTATATTATGAACAAGCTCTTTCATAACAACAACTGTCGATAATTTATTTTCTTCTTTTTCAGGAACTTCTGAAAGCTTTGGATCAGAAACCATATAAATACAAATAATGGTAATTAATGTTCCTAAAATACCAGCTATGAAGTTCGCAAATGGTGAAATATATTGATATAAAAGTCCACTGACTTGTGCCATAATGGCATAACCTACAGAACCCCATAAACGAATCTTACCAAATTGATAAGGTGAAGAAACACCAATACGATCTGTTAAAGGAGTAACAGCATTCATAAAAGATACTGCTAGACCTGATGATAAAAGTAAAATCCAAAAATTACGACTAATTGCAAAAATAAACATGCAAACAATATTTGCAAATGATAATAAAATAGATACTTTTCTTGGTGATTGCCACTTATCTGCCAAGTATCCAAAAAATGGTTGAGTTGCAATAGATAAAAGTGGTGCAAAGGATACAATGTAAGCAATTTGTGAGGCTGACATTCCTATATCTTGACAATACATTGATAAAACAACTGTAAAGGCACCATACCCTAAATAAAAAAAACATGAAATACCTGCATGAAATAAATAATGATCTCTTAATTTACTCATATAAGCCCTCCCTATGTAAAAGACATTATATAGAATATCTTTAAAAGAAAAGAAGTCTTTTCATTTTTTGAAAGACTTCTTTATTTATTTAAAGATTTAACATAGTTACAAATAATATCTTTGATTGTTTCATTCCCTAATTTACAATCTAAACATAAATCATAGTTTGATTTATCACCCCATATTTTATTAGAAATAACTTCATAATAACTTTTTCTAGAATGATCCGATTTATGAATATATCGAAGAGCATCCTCATGACTATCATGATAAATTTCCATTACTTTATTTAGACGATATTCTAAAGGAGCATATAAGAAGATTCTTACTAATTTTTCATCTTCTTTTAAAATATAATCTGCAGCTCTTCCAACAATAACACAATTTCCTTTCTTAGCAATTTCTTTAATAACATTTGATAAAAGAATAATTGAATTTTTATTGATGTCTAATGATAAGAATTGACTATAAATATAATCTTCACTTTCTTTATTACTTACAAATCCATGTTTAAGAGCAAATTCTTTGATTCTTTCTTTATCATAAAATTCAATGTTTAATTCTTTAGCGACTTGTCTCGCAATTTCTTTTCCATTTGTGCCATGTTCTCTTGAAATAGCAATTACTAAATTATTTGTTATACTTTCATTTTTAATAGGACTTATTCTTTCATTATATGATTTTTTCAAGATAATAAGTGAAACAATAACTGTCAACAATTCAGAAATTGGAAATGTCCACCAAACAAACGTTGTTACATTTTCTGTTAAAGTAAAGAAGTAGGCTATTGGAAATACAAAAATAGCCAAGCGAAGTAAAGCAATAATTAAAGGTCTAATGGCATAACCAATAGATTGTAAAACACCTTGAATCGCGACAGAAATACCCATAAAAACAAATCCCAGACTTGCTATATGTAAAGCTGTACTACAAATATCAATCATTTCTTGTGTACTTCCTGATAATCCAAATAATTGTGATAATGGATGAGCAAGAAGTTCAAATAATAAAGTAATCATTAAAGAAACAATGATTGTATCAACAATACCAAACTTAATACATTCATCTATTCTTTTTCTATCTTTCATTCCATAATTAAAAGATAAAATAGAAATAATTGTATTAGACAATCCAAATGCTGAAAATAAAGCAATTTGTTGGATCTTATAGTAAATACCAAAAGAACCAATTAAAATAGCTGGATCAACTTGAGCTAATCCTAATATAGCATTCATTCCTGCCATCATCACTGCAAGTAAACATTGCATTAAAGCAGCTGAAGCACCAATCATATAGATTCCTTTAATTAGAGAAGCATTCGCTTTGATATAACAAATATTTCCATTAATTTCTTTATTTTTATAATAATGAAAATACATTGCTACAAATAAAGAAACAAATTGTCCAATAATTGTTGCTAAAGCGGCTCCCGCAACGCCCATCTTCATAGGATAAATAAAGATATAATCTAAAACAATATTTGTAAGTGCTCCTGATATTTGAGCAATTGTTGAAAAGTGTGTTTTACCTGTTGATTGTAGAAATCTTTCATAGACGGTAAAACCAATAGAACCATAAGAAAAACAACAACAAATTTTAAGATAGGTTGTTCCCATTTCAATAACCTTTTGATTACTTCCAGCAAACAATCTTATAAATTTTTCTGACCCAAATAATCCAAACACTAAGAAAACAACATAAATACAAATACTTAAAAAGATTCCTGTTCCGGCAATCTTATTAACTTTATCTTTATTTTGTTCACCTAAACTTTTAGATAATAAAGCATTAATACCAACACCGGTTCCTACACCAATAGCGATAATTAATAATTGAATAGGAAAAGCTAAAGTTAAGGCTTGATTAGCAATAACTCCATCACTTCCCATGTTTGTTATAAATATACTATCTATAACATTATAGAGAGCTTGTAAAACCATTGATATGATCATTGGTAATCCCATTTTCAAAAATAATTTTTTTAAAGGCACTACGGCCATCTTATTTTTTTCCATCATTTCCTCCTTTTTTGTATAAAAAAATGCGCAAGTACCAATCTCCAAATAGATTGGACTTACGCATTTAGCTACACATCATTTTTACAAAAGCATTATAACAAAAAATCAAAAATGATGTAAGAATTTTTTAATCTAATTCAAATTGTCCTGTATAAAGTTGATAATAACGTCCTTTCTTTTCAAGCAATTCATCATGACTACCACGTTCAATAATTTGTCCATGATCCAAGACCATGATGGCATCAGAATTTCTAACTGTAGATAGACGATGAGCAATCACGAAAACTGTTCTATTTTCCATTAAACGATCCATTCCTTTTTCAATCAACTTTTCAGTACGGGTATCAATCGAACTTGTTGCTTCATCTAAAATCAATACAGGTGGATTACAAATAGCTGCTCTAGCAATCGCTAAGAGTTGTCTTTGCCCTTGTGAAAGATTTGTTCCATCACTAGAAAGCATTGTTTGATAACCATTTGGTAATCTTCTAATAAAGCTATCTGCATTAGCTAGTTTAGCGGCTTCAATAACTTCTTCATCACTTGCATCAAGTTTTCCATAACGAATATTATCCGCAATAGTTCCCGTAAATAAATGAGTGTCCTGTAAAACAATAGAAATCGATTTTCTTAAATCATCTTTTTTAATCAATTTTACATCAATACCATCATAAGTAATTGACCCTTTCGTAATATCATAGAAACGATTAATTAAGTTAATGATCGTTGTTTTCCCAGCCCCTGTACTTCCAACAAAAGCAATTTTTTGTCCCGGTTTTGCAAAAAGATTAATATCTTTTAAAATCGGATGTGTTTCATTGTAACCAAAAACAACATCATGGAAACGAACATCTCCTTTTAATTCAACAAGTTCAATGCCATTGTCTCTTGGATGTCTCCAAGCCCAATATCCTGTATAATGGTCACTTTCTTGCATTGAACCATCTTCTAAGATTTCTACTTGTGTTAATGTCACTTTCCCTTCATCAACTTCTTCACTTTCATTCATTAAATCAAAGATTCTTTCGGCACCTGCCATGGCAGCAAGAATAAAGTTTAATTGTTGTGTAAATTGATTAATAGGCATTGCTGTTTGTCTTACAAAGACAAGATAAGATGATAAACTTCCTAGATCCATAATACCATTAATAGCAAATAAACCACCGATACTTGCGACAAGAGCATAGTTGAGATAAGAAATAGAAACAACAGTTGGTATTGTTCTTCCTGAATAAGTTAATGCTTCTACTGCTGAATCATAAAGTTCTTGGTTTCGATAATCAAATTCAATTGAGTTTTCTTTTTCATGGTTAAAGACTTTAACAACTTTGATACCATCAACCATTTCTTCAATGAAACCATTTAAATAACCCATCGCATTTTGTTGTTTCTTAAAGTATTTTTTACTTCTTTGACTTAAATATTGAATTAAAAAATACATTAAGATCATACAAGCAAATACAATCAAGGATAATTCCCAACTTAATACAAAGATCAAAAAGAGTGTACCTACAATCATAATAAAACTTTGAATCAATGTATCAAAACAGTTATTTAAAGCATCTTGAATCGTATCTAAATCGTTGGTAAAGCGACTCATGATTTCTCCATGAGGGTGTCCATCAAAATAAGAAATAGGTAATTTTTGCATTTTCACAAATAAATCATTTCTTAATTCTTGGACAATACTTTGAGCAGTATGTACCATTAATTGTTTATAAATAGCTGTAGCAGTAGCTCCTATAAAATAAACAATCGCCATTAAAATAATAAATGAAACGAGTCCATGATAATCATTTTTTAAAACATAACGATTAACGACTGTTTTAATTTGATAAGTCCCCCATAAACTAATCGAAGTCGAAAGAATAACAAGCAATCCAATAAAAACAAAAGCGTATTTATGATTACCAATATATTTCTTAAAAGATGAAAGCGTCTTTTTCATATTTTTTGGTTTCGCATTTGTAAGTTGTCTAGCCATTATAAATCAACTCCTTTCAATTGAGAATCATAGATTTCTTGATAAATTTCATCATTCTTTAATAACTCTTCATGATTTCCAATTGCATGAATTTTTCCATTATCTAAGATAATGATTTGATTAGCATGTTGAAGTGAAGAAATACGTTGAGCAATAATAATCTTTGTTGTTCCTTTTAAAGAAGCTAAAGCTTCTTTAATACTTGCTTCTGTCGCTGTATCAACTGCACTTGTTGAATCATCTAAAATAAGAATTTTAGGATGTTTCAATAATGCTCTAGCAATACATAAACGTTGTTTTTGTCCACCAGAAACATTGACACCACCTTGTTCTAGATACGTATCATAACCTTCTGGAAAGTTTTCAATAAATTCATCCACACAAGCTTGTTTACAAGCCCATTTAATTTCTTCATCACTGGCTTCTTTATTTCCCCATAAAAGATTTTCTTTCACTGTTCCAGAAAATAAAGTATTTTTTTGTAAAACCATTCCTACTTGATCTCTTAAATATTCTAAGGAATAATCTTTGACATTATGTCCATCAATCAATATTTTTCCTTCACTTACATCATAAAGACGAGCAATCAATTGAACTAAACTTGTTTTAGCTGAACCTGTTCCTCCTAAGATACCTACTGTAGAACCTGGTTCAATATGTAAATTAATATTACTTAAAACATTTTCTTGAGCACTTTCTTTATATTTAAATGAAACATTTTTAAATTCAATTTCACCTTGATTCATTTCAATTATTGGATCAATTGGATCATGTAAATTATTCACTTCATCTAAAACATCTACAATACGTTTACAACTTGCAAGTGAACGAGTCAACATTAAGAAAACATTTGAAATCATCATTAATGCATTTAGAATTTGTAAGACATAACTTAAAAATCCGGTAAGTTGCCCAACTTTCATTTCACCAGCAAAGATCATTTGACTTCCAAAGAAAAGAATACAAACGATTGTGGTATACATCATATATTGAAATAAAGGCATGTTGAGTACTGAATAACGAAAAGCTTTTTCACTATGAGTTCTAAGTTCTTGATTGATTTTTTCAAACTTTTCGTTTTCATAATCACTTTTAACATAAGCTTTTACTGTACGAATCGCAATTAAGTTTTCTTGAACAACTGTATTGACTTCATCGACATTACTTTGCATAAAGCGAAATAATGGTCCGACTGTTTTAACAATAAAAAATAAACCAATTCCTAAAATAGGTGCAACGACAATAAAAATCAAAGCAAGTTTGGCATTCATCTTAATTGATAAAAATAAAGCCATTGAAAACATAAATGGTGCTCTTACAAGTGGTCTAAAACCATTACAAATAGCATTTTGAATAATCGTCACATCACTTGTAAGTCGTGTAATTAAAGAAGAGGTTGAAAAATGATCTGTATTTGAAAAAGAAAAGTTTTGTACTTTTTCAAATTCAGTTTTTCTTATTTCAAAACCAACCCCTTGACCAGCAACAGCTGCATAACGTGAATAAAGGATTCCTAATACTAAAGCAATTAAAGCGCAAACTGCCATTAAAACACCTTGCATAATAATATAATGTTGATCTTTTTGAGCTACTCCAATATCAATAATATTAGCCATCAATACTGGAATAACTAATTCAAAGACCGTTTCTCCTACAACACATAAAAACGCTAGAATAAACGCTTTTTTATATTTTTTCGCAAATGGTATTAAACGTTTAATCATAAAATAACTCCCCCTATAATTCTTTATTTGTCAGATTTTTATACATACGATTTAAAAAATCTTCAAATTGTTCCTTTTCTTCCTCACTAAAATCTTTCAAAGAAATATTTTCAATTTCAATACAGTGAGCATTCCATTTTTTTAAAGACTCTTTTCCATATTCTGTAATATTTAATTGATAAGCTCTTTTATTTTTAGGATTGATCTCTCTTGTCAACATTTCCTTTTTCTCTAAGTTATCAATCATCTTACTGACAGTAGCACTTTCAATATCGCATTCATCCGCAATATCTTTTAATTTACAGTCTTGATGAGCATTTAAATACCTCAAAACCTTAGGTTGTCCTGGTGATAGATGATACTCATCCATCGTTTCTCGATTCTTTTTACTTTGAGCATGTTGTGTTTTAAACAACATCAAATAAAATGGTGTCTTCATAATACCTCCTATGTTAGCATCCTAACTATTAGCATACTAACAATATTCATATAAAGAAAAAAAGTCAAGAAAAAAGCTTTGGACAATATCCAAAACTTTATCTAATAACTTTTTGAATCATTCGATTCATTGTATATACAATGATAATACCTACAGGTATCATCACACATGATTTTAAAATTCTTACAAATTGTGATGCAAAGAATGGTATTCCATACATTGTTTGTAACCAATATGGTGTTAAAAACATCGTTACTGTTAGTTCAATAGCCACAACTGATAGAATACTTAAATGAAATAAGTGTAAATCTTTTTCTTTGAGTTTATTTTTATAATATCTTATAAAAATAAAGAGAATAGTAAGCATTGCTGCAATGATGACAAAGATTGTAAATTTAATTGGTAATGTTACTTGATATGAAGATCCTGAAATATTAACTTCATTGATTTTAAAAACATAAAGACATCCTAGTAACGAAATAATGACCATTACTATTTTTACAATTCTTTCTAATAATCTTTCATTTTTTTCATTTAAATAAATCTTTAATAGACATGGTATTTCAGTTTGTAAAACCGCATTTAAAGTAAATCCTAAGAAAGGAAATCCTCCAGCATTTGCTAGAACAAGACCTAGAAAATCTGTGGCAATAGAAACTATAAAACAATACCCTGGTTGTAATGTTAAACCAGCAACGATTAAAGGTAATACCTCTAATGTAATTTTTAAACTTGGAAAGCCAAGAAAAGGTACCATCACAGCTAACCTTTTTAAAATAATAGCTAGAATGACAAATAAAGCCCCCAATGTCATTTGTCGCACATCGCTTTTCATTGGATATTTATAAAAAACAAATATCCCAATCGAAACAATAATAACCCCTAAAATAATTTGAATCATCGTTTGATTGCTACTTAAAAAAACCAATTGTTCCTGCTTCGTCCTCTTATAAGTCCACAGGCGTTAATTCCGGTAAGAAACCGTACATATGTTTTTTCCCACTTCGTCCTCTTTCTAGTCCATGGGCGTTAATTCCGATATAAAACCGTACATATGCTTTCCCGCTTCGTCCTCTTGCTAGTCCACGGGCGTTAATTCCGATATAAAACCGTACACAATTGCTACTAAAAGTAGACTCCTCCTTCTTTATTATTTGCTATGAATCTTTTGTAATAAGTATTTCCTTACTTCAGAAATAAAATACAATGATCCCGTAATCAAAAATGTTCCTTCTTGTAAATAAATATCGTCTAAAGCTTTTCTAAAGTCCGGTTCAATTTTTACCGGATAGTCCCCTGCTAATAATTTTGCACTTTGACTACGTGGATGTTTAAATTCACAGACGGTTATATCATACGTCAAATCTAATAATCTTTCAATCATATAGTCCGTATCTTTATCTCTTAATGCTGAAAAGATGATTTTTAAATTATGTAATTTACGTGCAGAACGATAGAGCTCATCAACACCTTCTCGATTATGGGCCCCATCTAAAATAATCAGTGGTTTTTCACTTATGATTTCAAAACGTCCTGCCCACTTAGCTTCAAATAAACCTTCAACAATTGAAGATTCATCTAATTCAATAAAATGATGTTCCTTTAAATATAATAAGGTTTCTAATGCTAAAGCACTATTTTCAATTTGATAAAGAGCTGGTGTATTTAAAACAATATTATAATCCTTATATGTATATTTAACATTTTCACCATCTTGTAAATCATGAATACGATCTAAACGAATCAAATGACTATGACGTTTTTCACAAGTATCTCTAAAAATATCAACACATTCTTGTTTATGTTCTCCGGTAATAAAATCAACATGATCTTTAATAATTCCCGCTTTCGCTCTAGCAATACTTTCATAGCTATCACCTAAATAATCCATATGATCTAAACCAATATTCGTATTAACACAAACCATTGGTAAAATAATATTCGTTGCATCTAATTCTCCACCTAAACCAACTTCATAAATAGCATAGTCGACTCCTTGATAAATAAAATAAAGAATAGAAATAAAAACTTCTATTTCAAATAAAGAAATCTCATACTTTAACCAATTATCCACATATCTATTAGCAACGTCAACAATAAATTGTTCCTTGATCCATTCATCATTGATACGTACGACATCTAACCTAGAAATAAGTGCTGGTGAAGTAAAAGTTCCTACAATATACCCCTGTTTTTTTAAAACTTCTTTCATGTAATTAACAGTCGAACCTTTCCCATTTGTTCCACAAACATGGATACATTTTAAAGCATGTTGGATATTATAAAATTCTTGCATATATTTTTTAAAGTTATCTAAACTATAGACACGATCTTTTTGTTGATGAATAAAGTCATAAACTTCTTCATAGTGTTTAAATTGTTTTTTTGTTTTTATTTGTATGATTTTATTTTGATAAACGATATCTTTTAGAGCTATTTTTTTAATGACTGCTATTAATTGTTGTTTAATTTCATCAGTTCCTAAACAAAGTTCTATTTCATTTTTGATAACATCAAAAATAATAACCCCATTAATATTTTGATTTTCATTGATATAAATAATCTTTTGATTTTGTTTTAAATATTCTTTTGTTATTTCTTCTTGATGGATAAATTGTATTAATTCATCCATTCTTTTTTCATTTAATAATTTGATAGACATAATTTCACCCACAAATATTATAAAGGATTAAAAAAAAAGGACAATGTCCTTTTTCTAAAATTTTTCAAATTGTTCAATATCTAATACAAAAACTGTTGCTCCACCAACAAGTACATCTACCATGATTGGAGTAAAGAATTCTCCCATTTCAGTAGGTGGAACAGTAGGTTCTTTTTCTACACGTTTTTTAGAATTTTCTTTAATAATACCTACAGCGTGTTCAACTTTATCATCATTTGTTCCAATAAAGAATGTTGTATTTCCTTTCTTTAAGAATCCACCTGTTGTTGATAATTTTGTAACGAAGTATCCTTCTTCTGTAAGTGCGGCTTGTACTGATGAACTATCATCAGAATTTACGATAGCAATAATTAATTTCATAAGCCATCCCTCCTGTATATTTATATTTTACACCAAATAAAATAATTATTAAAGTTTTTCACCATGAAGTATTGGTAAAAATTTTCTTTCATAATCATTTAAAACATAAGTATCCGTCATCATTGATAAATAATCAGAAACAATCAAAGGATTGGGCATATTTTGATAATTTTCTACCATCTTATTTTTAAACTTAACAATATTCGAATCTTGATCATTATTTTCCAATTCTTCTAAATAAACATCAAAGAGTTCTTTAACCATTCTTGAAAGTTTAGCATTTTCTTTTTCAAGAACAGGATGATGATGGACTTTTTCTCCTAAAAAGGAAAGTAGGGATGATAATGCTTCAAAGACTTCATGAGAAAAACGTAAATATGGTTTTTGATAACTATGAATCATCAAATCACCAATTAATTTATTCATAATTGATTTATTATTATCTCCTAATACTTTTACTACATTTTCAGGAAGATCTTTCTTTTGTAAGATACCTACACTCATAGCATCTTCAATATCTTTTCCAATATAAGAAATCACATCTGAAATACGAACCACACATCCTTCTAAAGTCATTGGTTTTAACTCAAGACTGGCATTTTTTTTATGCCAACAATCATGATACTCTTGTAAGAATTGTTTTTTTGTTTTTTTACGATCTGGTTCATATTTTTTAGAAAGCATTTCACCATTATGACACAAAATAGCATCTAAGACTTGTAAAGAAACATTATAGCCTTTCCCATTTCTTTCTAAATAAAGAATATTTCGTACACTATTAGCATTATGACAAAAATATCCAAAACCTTTTTCTTGTAGTTTTTCATTCAACGCTCTTTCTCCTACATGACCATAAGGAGCATGTCCTAAATCATGTCCTAAAGCAGCCGCTTCAATTAAATCTAAATTTAAATTCAAACCTTTTCCTATTTGTCTAGCAATACGTGAAACCCATTGAACATGGATTGAACGTTTAGAAATATGGGCACTTTGAAAAAATGAAAGAGCCTGTGTTTTATCTGTGTAACGTTGATAAGATTTACAATATAAAATACGATCAATATCTTCTTCAAAAGGCCAACGAATATCAAACTCTTCATGTTCACTTTCTTCTTTTCTTAATTTTTGGCATTCACTTGTTTTACAAGCATAGGGAGAAAGTGTTCGATCATATTCTTTTGTTCTCTTTATAGTATTTTTTATAATTTTTTCTTCTTCTTTCATACTTGTCACCTATTTCATTATATACTTTTTTCAAAAGAGATGCTCCAACAATGTTTTAAAAGCAATTAAAATCAAAACAATGCCCCCAAAAATAAGTGCCTTATTTTGAAACTTATTGTTTAAATAACGTCCAATTTGTAAAGCAAACAAACATAATAGAAAAGTAATAATTCCTATAATCAATAAAGCTTGATAAATAGCTACTTCTAAAAAAGCAAAAGTCATACCAATAGCAAAAGCATCAATACTTGTTGCAAAAGCAAGAATTGTTAAATCTAATAATTTAAAATTATAATTTGTCTCTTCTTCACTAAAAGCATCTTTTAACATATTGATGCCAACAATCATTAAAAAGATAAAAGCGATATAATGATCATAAGCTTGTATCTTTTTTGAAAATACACATCCTAAATGATATCCTAAAAAAGGCATCAATGCCTGAAAAAAGCCAAAATAAAAAGCAATGAAGCTTTGTTTCTTAATATTTCCTTTTGGCATAGAAATACCATACATCATCGAAACAGTAAAAGCATCCATCGCTAATGAAATTGAAATAACAACAAGTTCAAATAATGACACATTATCTCTCTCCTTTGAGTAATACCTCACTACATTTCAAACCATCAATTGCACTTGACATAATACCTCCAGCATATCCAGCACCTTCGCCAATTGGATAAATCCCTTTAATATTACTTTCCATATTTTCATCTCGATAAAAACGGATTGGTGCAGAACTTCTTGATTCAACACCAAGTAATGTGGCATTACTTGTAAATCCATTAATCTTATTATTCATTAAAAGAAGTCCTTCTTTTAAATTTATATTCAAGATTTCAGGAAGTAATGCATTGAGATTAGCATTTTTAACTCTTTTTAAACTTGTTTCAATATTTTCAATACCTTCTTTATTTTCTAAATAATCTTCTACTTTTTGAACGGGTATTGAATAATCACTTCCACCGAGTTCAAAAGCTTTTTCTTCCAATTTTCTTTGAAAATACATCCCAGCAAGAGGATGTGAACTACCAAAATCATCAGGTGTCACATTGACTAAGATAGCACTATTAGCGTATTTATTATCACGTTTGTAATTAGACATACCGTTAACAACCAGTCTTTTTTCTTCACTGGCTGCATTCATGACATAACCACCAGGACACATACAGAAAGTATAGACTCCTCTTTTTTGACTTGTATGCACCGCCAATTTATAATCAGCCGCTTTTAATGCAGGATGATCATAAAATTTTCCATATTGGCTTTTATTAATAAATTCTTGACTGTGTTCAATACGCATTCCTACTGCAAAAGCTTTTTGAGAAATTTCTAATTGTTTTTGATAAAGCATTTCATATGTTTTTCTCGCACTATGACCAATAGCCAATACCAGTTGATCTACTTTTTCTTTATATGTTCCTTCATTATTTTCTAAAACAACTTCTTTTAATTGATTATCTTCAATAATGATATCTACTAATTTTGTTTCAAAACGAACATCTCCACATTTTTCAATATCTTTTCTAATATTTTTAACCACATTAATTAAAACATCTGTTCCTAAATGTGGTTTATTTAAATAAAGAATATCTTCACTTGCACCATGTTCATAAAAAGTATTCAATACAAATTGTTTACGATAATCCTTAATACCTGTCGTCAACTTTCCATCAGAGAACGTTCCTGCTCCTCCTTCTCCAAATTGAACATTACTTTGAGTATTTAACTTACCTGTTTCTAAATAAGTATCAATGTCTTTTTTTCTTTCATCAACACATTTACCTTGTTCAATCAAGATTACCTTTTGCCCACTACGCGCTAAATTATAGGCACAGAATAATCCTGCTGGCCCACTTCCAACAACCATAATTGTTTGATTATTTGGTGTTAACTTGTCATAATGATATTCTTTAACTTTACTTACTTGTTTACTATGTGTTTTTAATAATTGATCTTCATCGACATATTCAAAAGTAAAGCCCATATTAAAATGTACTTTATTCTTTCTTCTTGCATCGACTGCCTTTTTAGCAATCTTTACATTCTTTACTTGTGATTTTCTTATATTTAATGTATTCGCAATAACTTTAGCATAATCTTTTTCATCTAAAGAAACTGCAATATTACTTACTTTTAACATACCTTCTCCTATCTCTTTATTTTCCAATATCCTTTTTTGTTATTTCCAACTCTTTCAATAATTCCTAAATCCTTTAACTTTTTAATATTATTTGAAATACTCTTTCTACTCATTTTCATAATATTTGCAAGTTCGGTAATTGTATATCCAGGATCATCATATAGGGATTCTAGTATCTTATTCATTGTATCGTTCACCCTATTAGTCACCTAAGATTACTAAACTACTTATCTTCTCAAAAAGATTTTGCCACATGTACACCACTTGCAAAAGCAAAATGTAAATTGTAACCTCCACAATCACCATCAACATCCAAAGCTTCTCCACAAACATAAATGCCTGGATATTTCTTAAGTTGTAAATTTTCATCTACTTCTTTTAAAGAAACGCCTCCATGACAAACTTGTGCTTTTTCAATTGACATGGTATCAAGAATCTTTATTTCTATATGTTGAGGATCAATATTTTTTTCTTTAAAAACCTGAACGATTTTTTCATGAAAGAATCCTTCCAAACCATAGTGTTGAAATTCTTCTTTTTCAATATCAGGCAATAAATTTAAAACAAGTTTTGGATTTTTTAAATGCTCTAAATATCTAGATAATTGCATAACACAAATACCTGATAGACCATAATCTGTAAACATGATTTCTCCTGTTTGTTTTTCAATCAATTGATTTTGATCATAAAGCATTGCAATTCCCTTTACTCTTTGTCCTTTTAAAGCTTTAAAAACGGGTTTTGTTTTTACTTGAACAAGACTTGGTGTAAATGGAATCATGGAAATAGGCATTTTTTCTAACATTTTTAAATTATTTTGTCCTGATAAATGACTGGCTGGTGATCCTGTCGCAATGACTATTTTATCCGCTTGATAATGACCATTAGTCGTAATAATTTCATATGTTTTAGCTTTTTTTATTGCTAGAACCTCACAATTATCGATATACGATACATTATCCATATTTTTCATTAAAGCATTTTTAACAGATAAACTTGAAAGTGAATATGGATAAACAAGGTTCTTTTCATAACGTAGTTTTAAAGAAAGTTGTTTAAAAAAATTGACAACATCAAATTCTTTAATTAATTTTTCTATTAAAGGGTCTTGATGATTATAGTACTTAATATCCATATTCAAATTTGAAACATTACATCTTCCATTGCCGCTAGCAAGTATTTTTCTAGCTGCTTTATTAGATTGTTCCAAGACAATAATATTATATTTATTTGTTTTTACTAATTCATTCATACATGCAAGTCCACTTGCACCTGCTCCAATAATAACAATTGTTTCCATCTTTATCCCTCATTTGCTTTTTCATTATACATGAACAAAACTCGTTTGTCATTTATATTAAACCTTGAAAAACCTCGATGTATTCGCTATAATAACCAAGTATTGAGATTACATACAATTAAGGAGGCTTTTTTATGGGTAGAGCACATGAAGTGCGTAAAGTTGCTATGGCAAAAACTGCTGCAGCAAAAGCAAAATTATATTCTCGTTATGGAAAAGAAATCTATTTAGCTGCTAAAGCTGGTGGTACTGATCCAGATGGTAACTTAGCATTAAGAAGAATTATTGCTAAAGCTAAAAAAGAACAAGTTCCTGCTGACGTTATTAAACGTGCAGTTGATAAAGTAAAAAGTGGAGCTACTGAAGATTATCAAGAAAAAACATTTGAAGGATATGGTCCAAGTGGTTCAACTGTTATTGTTAAATGCTTAACTGATAATATTAATCGTACTATTTCTCAAGTACGTCCTGCATTTACAAAATCTAAAGCTAAATTAGGAAATGAAGGTTCAGTATCTTATTTATATGATACATATTCTATTTTAACTTTTAAAGGATTAGATGAAGAACAAACTTTAGAAGCTTTAATGGAAGGTGAAGCCGATTGTCAAGAAATTGAAACTCATGAAGATGGTTCAATTGAATTGACTGGTGCACCAACTGATTTATATAAAATGAAAGATGCTATTGAAGCAGCTTGTCCTAATGCTGAATTTGATGTAGAAGAAATCGCTACAACACCTCAAGAATATGTATCTCTTGAAGGTGAAGATATGGAATTATTTGAAAGATTAATGAATCTTTTAAATGCTTGTGATGATGTAGATAAAATCTACCATAACGTTGAAAATTATGAAGGAGAATAATTCTCCTTCTTTTTCTTTATAATGAAAAAATGAAAGATATTTTGTCTCTTTCATTTTTTTATTTACTAACAACTTTTATCCCATGACATTTGCCAAAATGCAAGTTCATATCTTGAACACGCTACAAAGATATCAATAAGATGTTGAATTTGTTTTTCTGTATAATCTTTAGTAAGTTGATTCATTGTTTCTATTAAAATAATATTACCACTAGCATATTCATTAGAAGCATAGCCTTTGATCCAATCCCCATAAAATTCATCATTGATTGAATTTGGATTATTTTCAACAATCTTTTTCGCAATAACTTCATAACTATAAGCACAAGATAATATAGCTGCCAAGATTTCTGCTTCTCCTTCTTCATAAGCAACACGTAGCATATAAGAGGTATAAGATAAATTATCAAGTGATGGTTTCATATCATCTATTTCTTCTTGGCTTACATTAAATTTTCCCATATAACCACTATGAACATCTAATTCACCATTCATTACAGCAATATATTTAGCAAAAAGATTTGCTGTTTCTAAAGTTTTTGCTTTAGCAACTCCAATCGCAAAAACTTTAGCGTATTCTTTTAAATAAAGATAATCTTGCATAATATAATATTTAAATTTATCTTTATCTAATGAACCATCTTGTATTCCTTTAACAAAAGGATGTTCATTATAAGATTTCCATAGTTCTTTTGTTGCTTCTAACATCTTATCTGTTGTTTTCATAATCTTCCTCTTTTCATTATTTTAGAGTAATCACATATCTAGTTAGATTTTTTTATATTGAGATCCTTCTTGTAATTGCTTAGGCGTCATATTATAAATAGCATCAATAATATAATTTCGATAACTTGCATTACCATCTAACGCTGTTAATCTTTCATGTGCGATTTCTCCAGCAAGACCCATGGTACATACTGCAGCAACTGTTGCTTCCAATAATTGAGTAGGGTTTGCTGAAATAAAAGATGCTGTTAAAGCAGATAATTGACATCCTGTTCCTGTAATCGAAGACATCATTTCATGACCATTATAAATTGCATAAGCAATATTTTCATTGCATACTAAGTCAATAGCTCCTGTAATAGCGATAACTGCTCCTGTTTTTTTAGAAAACTCTTGAGCAAAACTGACAACTTCATGGATATTTTCTGCTGTCACTTTATCTGCAAGATTAGCATCAACACCCTTCGTTGTACCACTTCCTAAAGCTAAAGTTTTGATTTCTGAAATATTTCCACGAATAACTGAAAACTGAATTTCTTTTAATAACTTTAAAGCTGTTTGAGTTCTTAACGTAGATGCTCCAACTCCTACAGGATCTAATACAACTGGATGATGAAGTTCATTAGCTTTTTTCCCAGCAATGACCATTGATTCAATCGTTCGCATATTAAGTGTTCCAATATTAATATTAAGTCCTGTACAAATCGAAGTAATTTCAGCAACTTCTTCTTGATCATCTGCCATAATTGGTGATGCTCCACATGCAAGAACGACATTAGCACAATCATTGACTGTAACATAATTTGTAATATTGTGAATGAGTGGACTTTTTTCTCTAACATTTTTTAACATTTCTTCTAACATATTTTCTCTCCTTGTTTTTTACAAGTTATTTCATAAATATGAAGATGACCAAACTTACCCATCATCAAAAACATAAACTTCGTTTATGAAATAACTTTATGGTAGTTCGGTCGATACTTTGTGGTATCTTCTCACGCTGGAACACAGCTTCCCTTCGCTTAATACAAGATTCAAGGCGCTCCCCTTCAATCCGCCACATATGTGGATACTTCTTTTTAAATAAAAAACAGGAGACATGCTCCTGTAAAAAAATCGAAATGTTGACTTCCTACGATGGCATTATCCATATCAGGTTAAAGGGTCGAAGTTTGATGACTTCCTCTCAGCCTGCATACAAGCTCCCCTGTTTCTATTTACATATTTAATGATACTCTTTATTTTTTTAAATACAAGTTTTATTCAATTTCTTCAATTTCATATTTACCTAAATAAATTAAAATATTATTCATAATAATATCAATGGCCCAATAAAAGATAACAAAGACCGCAAGTCCAACAATAAATGCATATCTTAAAATTGTTACCATATATAAAGCCGGTATAAAGGCAATCACAATAGGAATAAATCCTACTCCTGAAGGAAAATGGATTTGATAAATACTATGACATTCTTTACATTCTTGTCTACCCTTATAAGCAAAAGCAGAATCTTTTATTTCATGACTACAATGATAACATCTCATTATAATGTACAAATCATTACTGTCATTGTTCCATCAAAATCAACTTCTTTTTGA
>ERZ857969.102-NODE-102-length-133950-cov-31.816311_pt1 | contig 133950 bp, 130 predicted proteins | sample MGYA00519864_ERZ857969 | MGnify/ENA primary metagenome ERZ857969 (study PRJEB31778, sample SAMEA3449382) | human gut metagenome | biome: human gut; feature: human-associated habitat; material: faeces | place: United Kingdom | collected 2010/2012 ...
CTTGCATGTCTTATGTGCGCCGCCAGCGTTTATCCTGAGCCAGGATCAAACTCTCTTGTTATGGTATCTATATTTTTATCTTTTCAGATATTATATAAATCTAACTTAAAGTTTTAATCAAGCTCTTTAAATGCTTCTTACTTTTTATATAAAAACTTTTAAAATTTTAACTTGTTCGGTACTAATTTTAGGTTTAAAATTATACCGCTTCGGTTTATTCTCTAAAGGATTTTATTGTTTACTTTTCAATGTACTTTTTGTTCCGTTTTTAGTTGGAACGTTTTGCATTATACTATACCTTTTTTAGTTTGTCAATACTTTTTTCGACTTTTTTCAAAAAAATTTCAAACTATTTTTGAGCAAAATAAAAAACTAGTAATTATTGTTTTTATTCTATTCATTAAGTTTATTTTCATTACTAATTCTTTTCATTTTTTATCTGTTGCAAGGTACTTTCATATAATAACACTTTCATTTTTAAATGTCAATACATTTTTTATATTTTTTTATAAAATTTTATGTATTTCCTAGTATTATTTTTTAATATTTCTTAATGCTTATTTATAATACCATTTAATTTGTTTTATGTCAATACTTTTTTACTTTTATTTTTATAATTTTAAATATTTTATTTTTTATCTTTATTTATTAAATTTCTACTAAGATTAAATCATCTCCGATACACTTTATTTTTTGCCACGGTATTACAATATCGTTATTTTGAGAAAATATATTTAAAATTTTATTGTTTCCTGGAACTATAATATGTGTAATTGTTCCAGTTTCTAAATCTGCACATACATCTTGAACATATCCTAGTCTTTTTCCATTTGTTATATTAACAACTTCCTTATGTTTAAAATCCAAGCCTTTATCCATCATTTTTATTTCCTCCCTTTTATATATATTCTTTTTCTTTTAAAAAATGTATTTATATTAAAAATTAAATAACCAAAAGATTTAATTCTCTTGGTTATTTGTAAAATCTTTTTATATGATTAATAGCACTCTTTTCTAATCTTGATACTTGAGCCTGCGAAATTCCTATTTCTTCAGCTACCTCCATTTGTGTTCTTCCTTGAAAAAATCTTTTTGTTACAATCATTTTTTCCTTTTCATTTAATTTTTCTAAAGCTCCTTTTATAGTCATATTTTCTGCCCATAATTCATCAGTATTTTTATTATCTTTAATTTGGTCGATGATATATATATTCTCTGTGCCATCATTATAAATCGGTTCTTGCAAAGATATAGGATCTTGTATAGCATCAAAACTCACTGCAATTTCTTCTCTTTCCACTCCAAGTTCTTTTGCTATTTCTTCTATATTAGGCTCTTTTCCGTGTTCTTTTGTATATCGTTCTTTAAATTGAATCGCTTTATATGCTAAATCTCTTACTGATCTGCTTACTCTTATGCTATTATTATCTCTTAAATATCTTTTTACTTCACCTATTATCATAGGAACTGCATAAGTACTAAATTGCACATTTTGGCTTAAATCAAAATTGTCTATTGCTTTGATAAGTCCTACACAGCCTACTTGAAATAAATCATCTGCTGTTTCTCCTCTTCCATAAAATCTCTGTATAACACTTAATACTAACCTTAAATTTCCGTTTATAAATACATTTCTTGCTTCTTCATCTCCTTCTTTTATTTTTACGAATAGTTCTTCTTTTTCTTTCTTACTTAATAATGGTAACTTTGATGTATTTACTCCACATATTTCTACTTTGTTGTTTAACAAAAGAAAAACCTCCTTTGAAAATATTTATTATAATTATTTCCAAATTGAGATTTTTTATACTATGTAATACATCAACCTATTTTGCTTGTAATTTCCTTTTTCATTTTATTTATTATCTTTTTTTCTAACCTAGAAATGTAACTTTGTGATATTCCGAAGCTCATCTGCAACTTCCTTCTGTGTTTTTTCTTTTCCTGATTTAAAACCAAATCTCATTTCCATAATATCTTTTTCTCTGTCTTTTAGTTTCGATATCGAAGCTCTTAGCAACGTTTTGTCTACTTCATCTTCTAAATTTCTAGATGTAATATCTGGTTCTGTACCTAATATATCCGAAAGTAGTAACTCATTTCCATCTCTGTCTCTATTTAGAGGTTCATCGATAGATACTTCCCCCTTTATTTTATTACTTTTTCTTAAAAACATTAATATTTCATTTTCTATACATCTTGATGCATATGTGGCTAATTTTATCTTCTTTTCAGAATTAAAGGTATTAACTCCTTTCATAAGTCCAATTGTTCCTATTGATATCAAATCTTCAATTCCAATTCCTGTATTTTCAAACTTTTTTGCAATATATACTACTAATCTTAAATTTCTTTCTACTAATATTTGTCTTGCTTCTAAATTATCTTCATCTGCCAATTTTTCTATAAACTCCGCTTCTTCTTCTGGAGGTAATGGAGGTGGCAAAGTTTGACTTCCAGCTATATAAAAAATAGGTAAGTATTCTATCTCCTCTTTTTCATTTAGATATTTTGCACAAATTGTGTTAATACTATTTTTCACTAAATCTATGAATTTCATTTTTATCTCTCCTTCCTTTTGATATATAAATTTAAATAGTTTTTTATAAAAGTTCTATTCCAATTAAAGCTTGATATTCTCCTTTTTTTGTTAATGATTTTTCATATATTCCTATTATGACATTTTTATTTATTTTTTCTTGTTCATCTGTAATTACTTTTACATATTCAGGTCTTATCCCTATTAACATCCCATTTTGTTTTCCTAAAGAAGAAAATGGAATTAATTTTAATTTTGAGATATATTTTTCCTGTATATCACATGGTATATTTTTAAAATCACCTCCCATAATTTCTTTTAAATTATTTAAAATTTCTTTTGGCATGCATGAATATAAAAGTATATGTTCTACAACTATAACAGGCACATTAGTAATTGGTTCTTTTAACATATTTCCTGTGTCAATCATCGCTTTTGTTTTTATCTTTTTTTGATTAATTAATATTTCTATTTCACAAAACATATCTTTTTTAGAAATTTTATTTTTTATAATTGCAAATGCTCCTATAATAATACAAAAAGCAACAACAGCACCTAACATTACTGTTTTTAAAGTGTATGTACCTAAAAATAATCCATTTTTCATTAAAATATTTTGTGGTTTTATAATATAAATTAGTGCAAAAGCAGCTCCTCCAAACACAAAAGAAACAAGATAAAACAATAGTAAATCTTTACACATTTTCTTTATATTTTGTGGATTAAATGCTATATATATAATTAAAACAGATAATATTATTTTTAATATAATGCTAGAATATACTTTTATTATTCCCATATAAGCTATAATTGAATATCCTGCTCCCAGTAAACTTGCTAAAATAAGTCTTATATGGTTTACCTTTATTTTTAAAACAACTGCTGTTGTGAATAGTATTATATAATTCATAATTAAATTTTCTATTAATACTATGTCTATGTAAATTGTCATATTATCACCTGCCAAGTTATTTTACTACTTGCTGTTTAAAAATCTTGTCTTTTCTTATACGCGAAAAAAAGAAATAATCGATTACTTTCGATTATTTCTTTTTATTTTTCTCTATTATATAAAAATGTTTATTGTTTATGACATTTTTTCATGTATCTAATTACATATTTTTATTTTTATTTTTTCTTAAAAAAGAAGGAATATCTAAATCATTTTGTGATGCATTTACTTCACTACTTGATGGTATTGAATTGATTTTCTTTTCCCATGTTTTAGAAACAATGTTATCTACTCCAATACTTGAAATAGGTTCGTTTTTCTCAAAACCTGTTGCAATTACTGTTATTTGAATTTCATCTGTCATATTTGGATCTGTTACTGTTCCGAATATAATATTTGCTTCAGGATCTACACTGCGTTGAACTAATTCAGCAGCTGTATTTACTTCGTGTAATCCTAAATCTTCACCACCTGTAATATTTATAATAACTCCTTTTGCTCCTTCAATAGATGTTTCTAGTAATGGACTTTGAATTGCTTCTTTTGCAGCATCTTCAGCTCTATTTTCTCCTGTAGCTTTACCAACACCCATATGTGCCATTCCTTGATTTAACATTATTGTCTTTACATCTGCAAAGTCTAAGTTTACAAGGCCAGGAATCGCAATTAAATCAGATATACCTTGTACACCTTGTCTTAAAATGTCATCTGCCATTTTAAAAGCTTCTATAATTGATGTTTTTCTATCAATTATTTGTAATAATTTATCATTTGGTATAACAACTAAAGTATCCACTTTTCCTTTTAAACTTTCAATTCCACGTTCTGCTTGTGATAATCTTTTCTTTCCTTCAAATGTAAATGGTTTTGTAACAACACCTATTGTTAATATTCCCATTTCTTTTGCTGCTGCAGCAACTACTGGTGCTGCACCTGTACCTGTTCCTCCACCCATTCCGGCAGTAACAAATACCATGTCAGCTCCTCTTAATACTTCAGCTACTTCAGCTTTACTTTCTTCTGCAGATTGAGCTCCAATATCAGGATTTGCACCTGCACCTAATCCTCTTGTTATTTTTTCTCCTATTTGTATTTTTGTATTTGCCTTTGATGTTTGTAATGCTTGTCTATCTGTATTAACTGCAATAAAATCTACGCCTTTTATTCCAGCATCAATCATTCTATTAACTGCATTATTTCCAGCTCCTCCTACACCTATAACTTTAATTGTCGCTGTTCCATCCATCATTGTTATATTGCTATCGTCATTATAATCCATCATTTAGTTTATTCCTCCCTTTCCCGAAACTGTTCTATTTCTGTGACAGTTTCATAATGCACGATGATTCGCTCTCATCTGCAATTGATTTTATTTTTTAAAATTAAGAACTTTTTCTAGATTAAGAATAAAAAAATTCTTTTATTCTTTCCCAAATATTTTTCATAAAACTTTCGTTGTTTTGAGTATCTATGCTACTTGATACTGTTTTAGCAAAAGGTCTTGCTGCTATATATCTAACTAATGCATAACTAGTTCTATATATTGGCTTTACTGTGCTAATTGCTCTCCCTGTTGAAATTTTTACTGGTATATTTAAGTTTATTTTTCCTGCAACATCACTTTTGTTTATATTAACTATACCTTGTCCAGTTAAAACAACATTATTAATTTTTTGTTTTAATCCCTGATTTGTTATATCTTTATTTATAATAGAAAACATTTCTTCAATTCTTGCTTCTATGATTTCTATTAATTCTGAACTTTTTATTATTTTATTTTTATTATTATCTTTACAAGTATTTAAAATAATATCATTATCATTATCTATAAATGACTTTAAAGCTAATCCATACTGTCTTTTAAGTTTATCTGCCTCTTCCTCTGATATATTAAGTACAAGTGCTATATCATTTGTTATATTATCTCCTCCTAGAGGAATTGAATTTGTATATAAAAATGTCGTTCCTTCAAACACTCCTATATCAGTATTTCCTGCTCCTATATCCAATAGCATTATATTGTCATGTAATTCATTTTTATCTAGTATTAGATTTCTTTCTGCTAATGTAATTGGTACGATACCATCTATCTCTAAGCCTACTTTTCTAAAAATATTATTTAATTGTCTTACATAATCTCTTTCTGCTAGTATAACTTGTGCGCTTATTGTAAAACTTGAACTTAAATTTCCAACAGGATCAGAAACTACTGTTCCATTTTCTAAAGTTATTTTATCTGGTACTATATCAATTAATGTTTCACCTTCTGGAATTTCTATGTCTTTTACTTGCATAATAGCTGTCTGTACATCTCTAATAGATATTCCAGAATATTTATCTTTTACATCTTTGGTTATACTATTTTGTACTATTGTTACATATTTACCTGGAATAGTTACATATGCTGAATTAATTTTTAAATTTGTTTCATCTTCGGCATCTTTGATTGTCTTTGCTAAACTTAAAATAACTTCTTCTTCATTTATTATTTTTCCCTTCTTTAGTCCACTACATTTATATGAGGTGTTAGCTATAATTTCAATTTGTCCAAAGTTGTTTACTTCTCCAACAACTGTGCAGACTTTACTTGTACCTATGTCAACACCTACTATGATATCTCCTATTGCCAAGTTAATTCCTCCATTTTTTTGGTATAAATTTTCTAAGTGTATATATATTACATTTTAAGAAAAATGTCAATAGAATTTGTTATATTTTTGTAATATTTTTGTAATACTTCTGTAATAAAGTTTATTGTTGTCTATTTTACTGTATTTTTCTTTAATAATGTTTTAAACTGAATTCAAAAACTTATAATTTTGGAATTCAGTTCTATTTCATTTTTATTTAATTTTGTTCTATTTTTCTTCTTTCACTTTTTACTTTTCTTTTTTTGATAATTTTTATCCATTTATCTACATAGTATCTTCTTATAATCGCTAAATTTACAAACATTCTTCCTACAAATACAACAATTGCTGCTAAATAAATATCTACATTTAACTTCTGTCCCAATATTGTTAATAGAATGGCTAGAATAGCATTTCCAAAAAAACCTGTTACAAATATTTTTAAATCAAAATTTTTATTTATTACTGATGTAATTCCTCCAAAAACCGAATCTAATGCTGCTATAATAGCTATTGCAAGATAACTTGAATATGTATAAGAAATCATCGGTGCATTCATTCCAATTAAAGCTCCTAAAATACAGCCTATTAATATCGCTATAAAAATCATAATATTCCCTCCTATTTTTATTGTATATATTTTGTTTTTATTTCCCCGTCATATTTAAGAATTTTAACTTTATTCATCTTTTCAATTGAGATATTTTGTCCTATTTTCTTCATTTCATCTACATGTCCGCCATTTCCTGTTAATGCAGTCTCTAAATAAGATGAATTTCCAATTGCTTTTATAACATATGGAGCTAATATTCTTTGCCCATTTACTTTTATAAAAGTTTCATTAATATCAACAATATCACTCATATTAATAATTCTTTGGTCATTAATTGATATCGCTTCTGCTCCTGCCATTTTTAGTGAATTTACAATTACTAATAAATCATCTCCATTAATTCTTGCTATTTCTTCACTTTCATTTTCTCTTAATGTAACTTCTATTCCTTGTCCTTGTACATCTGTTTTTCCTAGAGATAAATTTACTTGTGACAACTCTTCATCTACTAACTTTTCTGTTTCTTCGTTTGATTGACTTGTTTGCTTATACTCTTCTATCTTTTGAGTTGTCTCTTCGTATTTTTGATTAGTCTCTTCATACTTTGATTTCCAATTAGCTAACTCTGTTCTTAGTTCTGCCTCTCTCATGTTTTCTATTGATGTAATATCTGTTTCATTAACAATTTTAAATTGCATAAACATTACTAAAACTAATGCAAAACAGGATATTCCAATTGTTATAATCATTGTAATTTTTCCCTTTTTCATTCTTTTTTTCATGTTAACCTCCTAATAAAGATTATTTTACTGTTTGAGCATACTGATAATTAATTACACCTGTATATTTTGAAATAGTTATATTATTAGATTTTTTAAGTTCTACTCCAACACTAGCTCCTTTTAATATTTCTAAATATCCTCCTGGTCTTGATAATCCTGCCAGTTGCTCTGGAAGCCCAATAGCTTTTATTACAAATGGTGTTCCTACTTTTTCTCCATTAATATCAATAATATTCCCTCCACATGAAATACTGGTTGTTGGCACTATTCTTTGATCATTAATTGATATCGCTTCTGCTCCTGCATTTTTTAGTTCATTTACAACACCCAAAATATCTACATCATGAACAAGTAATGTGCTTGGATTTAAAACACTATTGGCATCTTTTTTACTATCACTAAGTGTAACAATTACACCTGGTCCTGTAACTTCTGTTAGTCCAATCATCTTATTTCCTTGTTTTATTTGTTCTTCCTTTTCCTCTAATTGCGAATTATCTTTTGTTGAATTTTGTCTTTCTTTTTCTAGCTCTTCTTCTGCTTTTTCTAACTCTTTATATTTATTATCATATTTTTCTTTATATTTTAATACTTCAGCTCTTAAATTATTTTCTTCATAATTACTGCTAACTGTTGAATTTGAGTTTTTTACAGTTCTAATTTGAATACATATTCCTAAAGCTAAAGCAAAACACATAATTCCTAAAACTACACTAATCTTCGTTTTATTTATTTTATTTTTCTTTTCTTCCAATTTATTTTGCCTCCTAACTATACTTTTTCTCTAAAATATGGCTGAAATTTATTATTCAAATCACCATTTACAAATATATCCCCTTGTTTTCCTTTTTCAGCTTCTATTATTGCCATTACATATAACATTTTATTACTTAAATTTGTACTATCTCCTAAATGAACTTTTTTGTTTTCTTCTTCTATATAAATACTATATTCATTTTTATTGCTAATGTCAATACTTGTGACTTTACCGTCTAAACCATTTTCATTAGCTGAGTCTAATATTTTTATAACATCTTCTAATTTATTTAGATCATCATTATTTAATCTTTTTCCTGGTATAACCTCTTCTTCTGAAGTTGAAATTCCTTGAATAATCGGCATCTTTTTATTATCTTCTGCAATCTCTAATATGTAACCTTGTGTATTAATATACGCATATTTTTCCATATAGTCAACACTATATTTTGCTACTCTTTCTTTTACGTCTATTTCAATTTTATTTGGAATTTTTCTATGTACTTTTACATCTTCTATATAAGGATTTTCTTTTATCTTATCTTCAATGTTATTTGAGTAAAATTTAAATATATTTTCATCTGCATTTAATCCTGACAAACTAATTATTGTATCTTGAGATACTTGATTATTATTTATTACTTTTATGTCCTTTATGTTAAATATTGGTGACGTTAAAGCAAAAACAATTCCTCCTGAAATTATTCCTAAAAATATTATTATTTTTAATATTGTTTTTATTCTCTTATTTCTTTTCTTTCTTCTTCTTTGTTCTTTACTTAATTGCTTCCTTTTTTCTTCTTCTTTTTTTATTCTGTTTCTATTTGTCATTTGAAGGACTGTTTCTGTTTCCAAGTCAAACTCATCTTTTAAAGTTTCTTGTTTTTTTTCTTTTATCCTTTTTTCTCTTTCTTTTTCTTTTTTCTTTCTTTCTTTTTCCTCAATAATTGTTTTATTTTTGGCTTGTCCATTTTTCATATAATATAAATCCATTTTACTTTTTTTTGCCTTCTTACTCAATTTATTTCCTCCTTTTGGACAGGTTTTATTCTTATAAGGGCTTACCGCCCTTATATCTTTAATTGTATTTTCACTCCAAGTTTTTCAAGTTTTTTATCAAATCTTTCATATCCTCTTAAAATATAATCTATATTTTCTACTTTAGTTATTCCTTTTGCTGTTGTCGCTGCCATTACCAAAGCCGCTCCTCCTCTTAAATCTGTTGCTTTTACATTTGCTCCATATAATTTTTTTACACCTTTTATAATAGCTGTTTTTCCTTCCACCGATATCTTAGCTCCCATTCTTATTAATTCTTGAGTGTATTTGTATCTATTTTCAAATATATTTTCAACAATAATTGAACTTCCCTTCGCTGTTGTTAATAATGTTGCAAATATTGATTGCATATCTGTTGGAAATCCTGGATATGGCATTGTTTTTATATTAACTGATTTTAATTTTTTTGGTGCTTTTATCTGTATTTGTCTATCTTCTATTTGTAGTTCACATCCTGCTTCTTCTAATTTATCAATAATAGGAATAATATGATCTTCATCTATATTTTTTACTATAATATTTGAATGATTCATAGCTGCTATACATAAAAATGTTCCCGCCTCTATTCTATCAGACATAATATTATAACTTACATCTTTTAACTGTTTTACTCCTTCAATTTCAATTTGACTTGAACCAGCTCCTTTTATTTTTGCCCCCATTTTATTCAAGAAATTTTGTAAATCTGTTATTTCAGGTTCTTTTGCTGCATTAGTTATAATTGTTTTTCCGTGTTGCTAAACAACTTGCAAGTATTGCGTTTTCTGTTGCTCCTACACTTGGAAAATCTAAATCTATTTTTTCTCCTATTATTTTATCACAACTACATTCTATATTTCCATAGTTTTTGTTAATATTTATTCCTAATTTTTCAAAGGCTTTCAAATGTAACTCAATTGGTCGTGTTCCAATGTCACATCCTCCTGTTTGTGATAGTTTGTGGGTACATAAATTTCAAATGAAATGCTAACCCTCCGTTTTCGTAGAGTTCTTTGTACATTTCATTATTTAAGTTGTATTCCTGCTTTATATCTTCTGTAATCTCTTGCTTATCAAACACTACTATTTTATCAAATAGTCTTGATAATTCTTCTTTTGTTAATCCATCTTTCTTTATATCATTTATTGCTTTAAATATTAAATCTTCTTTATCTTCTAATTTGTTTAGTGTATTGAATTTACCTTCCGCTTCTTGCAATTTTTCTTTTTCATATTGTATCTTCTTTTCTAATTCCTGTTTTTTATCTTTATATATAAATTCTGGAATCAAATCATTTAGCTTATCTTCATATACTTGTTTAAATTGTTTTTCTAGCTTTTCCAATGTTTGTTTAGATTTGTTTAACTCTTTTTCTAGGGTTGTTTTATTTGTAGAAATTGCTTTTACATTGTCCATAACAAAATTTTTAAATTCAGGATTACTTATTAAATTATCTATATATGCATTTACAATTTTGTCTAAATATTCTATTCTTATCCTGTGTGGTTTACACCCATAATTGGGTCTTATATCTTTTATTGTGCCTTCATTACTGTACTTTTTGCATAAATAACTATCTGGTCTTTTTCTTGTTCCAGTATTTCCCTTTCTTTTATACATCGGAGTTCCACATCTTCCGCAATATAAAAGTCCTGAATATAAGTTATTATCTGTATCTACAAATTTGAAACCATTATTTATTTTATCACTTTCTTTTTTTCTTTTCTTTCTAATTTTTTGAACTTTTTCAAATAGTTCTTTATCAATAATAAGTTCATGATGATTTTCTATTATAGTCCATTCCTCTTCTGGCTTTACTCTTGTTTTTTTAGATTTAAAGCTTAATTTTTCTGTGTGTCCTCCAACATAGGCTCCTGTATATCTTCTATCATCTAATATTCTTACAATATGCTGTGCTTTCCAATTTGCTGTTTGTTTTGCATTTGCAAAATTTCTACTTTGGGATGGTGTTGGTATTCCTTTTTTATTTAGATAAGTTGCTATTTTTTGATAACCCCAATCTTTAGAATATAGCTCAAATATTTCTTGTACTACTGGAGCTGTCTCTTCGTTTATGACTAACCTTTTTCCATCTTTGTTATATCCATATATTGCCTTAACAAGCAAGTCTCCTTCTTCAATTTTGTGTCTTAAATTTCTTCTTATATTTTTACTATCATCTCTCGCTCTTCTTTCATTAAACCACGCATATAGTCCAAACATTTCCTCATTATATTGCTCATCTTCAAATATTATTTCTACACCTTGCTCTTCTAGGTATTCTACAAAATCTAATGCTTCTTTTTGATTTCTTCCAAGTCTTGCAGAATTTTTGAAAACTATTACATCTATTTCTTTATTTTTTGCTCTATTTCTAATATCATAAAACCTGCTGAAATCTGTTCCACTTTTATCATCATCCATTATAATGTCAACTATATTTGTATATCCATGACCTTTGCAATATTTTATAAGTAAATCTCTTTGTGTTTCTATTCTTTCATAGTTTTCTCCATAATCATCTCTGCTTTCTCTACAATAAATAACTACTCTTTTTTCATTGTTTTGTTTTTGCATGATATACCTCCAAATTATAGTGTTCCGATAATGTATCAATAACATATTGTTTTCGTTATTTCTTATTGCTGCTATTATATATAAAAAGTTCTAAAACTTCAAGTTATTTGCTTAAAATTTTAGAACTTTTTATTATTTCATCTGTCTAGTATTACTAGACATTTCCAATTAATATTTGTAATTCAACTTTCTAACTCGTTACAACTTGTAACGGTTTATTAATTATTTGGGTTATTATCTTTTAACATTTTAATCATTTTATCAAAATCACTTTCTAATTGTTTCATTTCTCTATCTCTATATATTTCAAATTCTCTTTCTGCTTTTTCAATTGCCTCCTGATGAGATATTTTTCCTTTACCTTCAAGTAGCTTTCTTTTATTTTGTACTATTTGATTGTCCAGTTCTTTTACCCAATCTTCCATTGTCATTGCTCTTTGTTCTAATGCTTGAAATTCTGCAAAATCCAAAAATTGTGATACTAGTAAATTTAATCTTTGCAATTCAATTTCTGAAAGATAATTTTTAGCAATTTTCACATCATCAACTGTTACATAATCTCCTTTAAAATTAGTCATTCCAACAAATGGCTTTTCATTATCTACTCTTTCATATATTATTTCTGCTGCTGTATGCTCATGGACTGCAAAATGCAATTTGTTTTGAACTGTTGCAAAAAATTTTTTAGTTAAATCAGAACGTGGATCATAATCTATTGAAGTCGCATATATATCTGTAACTTGTTGATAAAAATTTCTTTCAGATGAACGAATATCTCTAATTCTTTGTAATAATTCTCTGAAATATCTGTTTCCACCTTGCTTTAATCTTTCGTCATCCATTGTGAATCCTTTTTGCATATATTCGTGTAATCTTTGAGTTGCCCATATTCTAAATCTTGTTGCCACTTGTGATTGTACTCTATAACCTAATGCTATTATCATATCTAAATTATAATGGTCAATGTTTCTCTTAACCTGCCTATTTCCTTCGTTTTGAACTAATAAGAATTTCTTATTAGTTGAATTATTTTGTAATTCTCCATCTTTATAAATATTTTTTATATGCATTGAAATATTCTCTTGTGTTGTTTTATAAATTTCAGCAATTTGATTTTGTGTTAACCATAAATCTTCATCTGAAAATCTTACAGAAACTTTTGTAATGCCATCTTCATCTTGATAAATTATTATATTATTCTCATTTTTTTGCATTTTTATTTCTCCATTCATTATAAAATATTTTTTTGTTATCATTTCGCAGACATCGGTAAAATGATAATTTCTATATAATGTCTTCAACTGTTCGGAAATTCCGAATAGTTGAAATTCCTTTAAATTTATATTGTTTCATTCGATATTTTAGTTATATCATATTTCTTAATCTTTTTCAATAGTTTTACGAAATTTTGTTCTTGTTTTTTATTTATATTTTTGCTTTATTCTATCAGAGATAATATCGGTGAATACCTGTTTATAATCTTCTACTTCACCAACATTTGATTTTGGGCAAACAAATACTGCAAATGGTAATTTATCTTTTTTCTTTTTGTTCTTATTATCCTTTGTTTTTTCCAGAGTATTCACCTACCTTTCTCTAATTTATATTCATAGACTTTTTGTCCTTATTCCTAAAACTACAAGTGGTAGAACTACCCATATGAGATTTGCCCTCATCTCCACCGAAAGTCGAGTCGCCCCTTTACATCACGTTAGCCAGGCGAAAGTATCATTATCTGTACTTGCAGTTTACTATTCAATTTTCAATGTGCATTAAATAGAAAATAATTATTTTAAAATTCTATTTTCTATCTTGATAAATTGATTATAAGATGCTAAAATAGTGTTGTAAATACATTTTTGCAAGTCTATAGATAAATTAAAAATCAAAATAGCTATATTCTATTTTTGGAAATGGAGGAAACATTGATATGATAACTAACTTCACACTTAAGAATAATAAAATTGTAATAAAAAATGATCGGAGAGTTTTTTGGTGCTACTTATGATTTTGAATATAATATTGGAGATAAACTATATGAATTTGCAATAATGGGGTATGAAGATTTTGATAAATTGAAAGAAATGTATACACAATTAATAGAACTTGTATATACTGCTAAAGAAGCAGATACTATGGATGAAAAATTGGATTGTTTCTTTAAAATGTTTCAAATAGTTAAAACATGTTTAGAATTTTCTCCATATACACATTTTTATACACAAGTCTTAATAGATATAATTGTGAAAACATATAATTCTAAAGTATTTAGAACTGACCTATTATTTAAATCTCAAATTGACGTTTTTATTGAGAACCCCAAATACTATGCTAAAGAATTTTATGAAGAATTAGAAGAAAATCCTTATACAATAGAACTTATTCTTCACGAATTTACTGATAATATTGAAAAAATATCAGCTAAGAAACATAAGGAATATATGAAATACTTTGAAACTATAAGAGATTTGCTAATAGAAAATCTTATGGAGAAAAAGCGTGATTTAAAAAATCGATTAGAATTGATAAGCAAATATTCTAATAACTCTATTGTAAGAAATTTAAGCACAGAAGAAAGACTATATTTATATGAGGCAAAAAGAGTCTTTGATATACACTATCTTAATACTAATCCAGCACATGCAATCTTTTTAGATACTAAATTTAAAACAAAATATGTCTGTGATAAAGGATTATCACTACAAGAAAGAAGATTAGCTGTAGAAGATATAGTTAAATTAATAAAAGAAAAACATCTAGCAGTGGAAGAAGTCTACGAATTAGAAAATACTGAAGAACAAATTAGATTTGAGTTATTTAAAGTAATTCAAAATAATTTTACTATTAATAAATGTGAAAATTGTGGTAGATTATTTATACCCTCCAATACTAGTAATAATCCAAATCAAAAAGGAAGAAACGACCAAAAATATTGTAATAACTTATATTTAGATACTGGAAAGACTTGCAAAGAAATTGGTGCTTTTAACAAGAGAAAAGAAAAAGTTGCAAACAGTTCTATTTTACAAGAATACAATCGAGAATATAAAAGAATGCATGGATTACACTATAATCACACAAAAAAATTTAAAGAAAAACAATTTAAGGAATGGTCTAAAAAAGCTAGAAATTTAAGAGATAATTATACTAATGAACAAATAGAAGAATTTAAAATAGAATTAAAAAAGTTAAGTGATTTATACTGGCAAAAATAGAAGACAGCAGATAAGTTCTAATAGAACCTACCTGCTGTTTAGCAGTTATTTAGATAACAATATTAATTTTGACTGTGCACAATCTTCACCAGAAAAGCACACAATTTTTTTCTTTTGAGGATTCAAAATAATAGATAAAAAGTCTCCATACTGTTTTACAAAATCTTTGTGATTATTAACATCATGAATACTAAATCTAAAATCTGTCTCCTGTGGATGACTATGTGCGAATCCAATAAATTCAACATTTCCATATGAATCCTGATAAATCAAATCCGACTTTGGTATATTTTCATTTATGATTGATACCTCATCCATAATCTGACTGATACAGAAATCATCCATTGTTGCCATATTACCAGCCCGGTTATATAAAATAGCTGGAACAATATATTTAACTAAAGAAATGTTGCCAAGATTGTTTCCTACTAAAGCTACTTGTTGTTCATACAAGTTACTCGGATGACATTCTCCATAATGGAAAAAGCCAAATAAATCCTTTGTAGCTTGTGGAGTAAATATAACTGTTTTGGTTGCTTCGAAAGTTGATGGCTTGACTGTAAGATGTTGCATTGTTCCGTTTTTTAGAACTAACGATGCAATTATATCCTCATAAGAGACATCAGCATTTTTTGCCAAGTCCACCTTTTCTGTAAAAAACTTTTTGTAACAAAACTGTGGTGTATTGGTTTCAAAGTCAAAGGTATGAAAACTATCACCTTTGCAGTAATTCCAATACTCACATTCTTCACATTGCTTAGCTTTTGTCCTATTAGAATTTCTGTAAAATTCAAATTTATTTTTCCAAACTTCACAAAAGTCATCCTTTAAAACATTGCCTTGTATCAATTCTTTTCTTCTTGGAATATTAGGACATCCAAAAATATCACCATTTGAAAGAACTGATGCAACATGAATCCCAGTATAACAGCTAAATATCTTGCCAGTTGGGTCTAGAGTACTTTCCGTATTACCAAAGTAATGAGTACAACTCCATACCACAGGAAGTGGAGAAGTCTTATGCTTTTTGATGAAATCGAAAAGATATAAATAATCTTCTCGACTAAGCATCAATTTCTCATTATCTTTTGCTCTTCCAATAGGGTCAATACCACTGATTCTTAATGAATCAATTTCCAGCATACTCAGTAAGCGATAAACTTCTGGTAGTTCAAAAATATTGTTTTTTGTTGCAATGAAAGTAACTTGAATGTGTTCAACAAAATCATCCTTTTTGAGCCTTTCAATAGCAGATATAATTCTGTCAAAAGAACCTGGTACATGTCTAAACTCTTCATGAGTCTTTTTCATTCCATCAAGACTAATTGTGATTGTAGACATATGTGTTTCTTTCATTTTACCAATAACATCATCTGTTATTAACATACCATTAGTTACTAATCCCCATTTAAAGCCAAGACTGTCTGCATATCCAGTAATTTCAAACAAATCTTTTCTCATAAGAGGCTCGCCACCTGTAATGTTCAGCATAACAGCCTTTGTGCCAAAGTTTTCGGCCACACTATCAAGTACTTTTTTGAAAGTTTCAGGTGATAATTCATCCTTTTTACTAGCCGTGCACCTGCTACCACAATGGTCGCAAAGTGCATTACATCGGCTAGTTACTTCAAAAAAGAGAGTATGCAATGGATATTTACTATTTGAGTAATTGTCCATATGTTCTCCTTTCGATTAGTCAAGTCCAATAGAACCTGTTGTTACAGAACTGTCATCATCTGAATACCTTTCAGCCTGATTCATAGCTTCCTCGACACTCTGTGCCATTGGGCAACCATACAGACATCTCATAGAGCCTGGACTTTTATATACTGGTCTTGGCTCAGGTTCTCCAGGAACAATGATAATACCACTGTCTTCCTTAATGCCTAAGTCTTCCAGCGACCTATATTCATCTTTGCAAATTTCAACCTCACCATTTTCAGTGTAAAGATACACTTTGGTAGTGAGATACGAATTACGATAAGATGAAATAAATCCCAAGTCTCTGAGCTGAGCTTTGAGTTGTACCTCATCGATGTCATACGGAATTGTTACTTGTCTTGCTTCCCTCCGATAAAAAGTCACAATAACATGAATAGTTTTTCTTTCAGCCATAATAGTACCTTCCTTTCGTTGAATAATATAAAGTTAATTTGTTACTAAAAACTACCCTCCTTAAATTTATTTTCGAGTTTTGCTATTAAAACAATCACTCTATATTCAAAACTTGCAATCCGCAAATTTTATGTTACCATTATATATTATTTTTACTAAAAAATCAATAGAATAATTGCATCAAGCGATTTTATATTTCTAAATCCCATTCTTTTTCGCTTTCTTCTTTTTTTATTTGTTTTTCTGGATCAATTAAAGTATTAATTTCTCTTTCAAAATCTCTAATTAATTCTTTTGATTCTCCAATACCAAATTTTTTACAAATCCAATCTATAAATTTTTCTACCGTCTCATAAAACTTATCTACTACTTTTTGCAAATGGCTATTTTCTTTTTCTAAATTCTTGATTTTACTTTTATATTTCCATTCCATATCAAATTCTTTTTCTTTATATTCTGCTTGAATATTTTCTACTTGATTGTGCAATTTTTCATTATCTGTAATTATTGAATCTCTTTCTTTTTGATATTTTTCTGCTTCTTCAATTATTTTAGTTTGTCTTGATAATTCTTTATGTAAATTCAAATTATCTTTGTATAAGTTTTGAATAACATCATCTTTTGGTTTTATGATTTCTTCTAAAATCTTTTCATCTCTTTTCTTTGACAATCTATTAATATTAATATCATCAATGTTTGGAACATTAGGCAATTCTAATTTTATATTTTTCAAAGTTTCTTTTGTTTTTTCAAAATTAGTTATTTCTTTATATTCTTTCAAATCTATATGTTCTCTTCCTGTTTCTTCTTTTGGTAAACCTCTTTCTAATTCAAACCCATTTGATACCATATAATCGTAAAAATCATTTTGAAGTTGTCTATAACTATCTTTGGCTTTCCAAAATTCGCTACAAGCAAGTTTATCAATATCATTTCCTTTTTTATCTTTTGTATGAACAACAGGTAAAAAAATTAAATGCATATGTGGACTTTGTTCATCCATATGCACTTTTGCAGATAATATATATTGTTCTCCTAAATTTTTATATTCACTTACAAATTTATATGCTGTCTCAAAATATCTTTTTGTTTCTTCTTCTCCTATTGTTTTAAAAAATTTTTTATCTGATGTTATTATATATTCACAAGCTATATTACTAACTACTTTTATTTGACCTTTCAAATTATATTTTTCTCTTATTCTATCAAATTCTTTTTCATAACTATATTGTGGCTCTTTTAATGAATAATTTAAATATGATTTTTCTTTATCTATATTATTATTTGAATAATTTCTGTTTCTTCTTTCGTTGTGTCTAAATATTCCTTTTAGATTTTCTCTTTTGTATTTTGTGTTTCTTATTATTGCATAACTCATCTCTAACCTCCTTTGCTTCAGCTAGTTTCTCTCTTGTGCTACTAGCTAATAAGACATATTTATTTCTTAAATTCTGCTCTTTTTTAATTGTCTTGTAACACACTACAACACTTTTTTAGCTTACTGCTTCAAAAAGTGTTTTGTGTGGCAGGGCATCGCCCCACACCCCATTCAATCCAAAATAAAAATTCACTTTTTTATTTTGGGATTGCTAAAAAACTATTCATAGTTTTTTAGGCAAATTAAAAGAGATTAGCTATACATTTGAAGTAGCACTAATCTCTTTATAATTTGCATATAAGCTATCCCAATTGAAGTCATCATAATTTCTGTCACTTCTATATGGAATATTTTTCTTTTTATGTGTGTCCTCTTTATTATAATTATTTTTATTTTTTATATTATTTATTATATCTTTGTCATTATCACCTATAGGGTATGGTTGCTTTTGACTATCTGAATAGTTATTTATATCTATACCCTCTAGGTGTTTTTGACTACACCTATTGATGTTTTCGACTATAGGTAAAATTTGTCGTTCTTCTATCTCTTTGCTATCTGTTTTATATTTTAGTTTTACTTTTATATAATTCTTTTTTCTTAAAGAAGTTATTATTTTTGATACTCTATCTGCACTTACCTTTACTATATTTGCTATATATTTATTACTTGCAAAACAGCTTGATGTTTCTTCGCTTAAATATAAAATCATTGCAAGTATTAGTTTTTCTTTACCTGTTAGTTCTTCATTTAATAAAATTTCTGCTGGTATCCATAGTCCTTTTAATCTTTGTGTTGCCATATTTTCCACATCTCCTTTCGTCTCACGTTCGATTTTGTGGCTTCTAAAATAATTTTTAATATAGTTTTAGGGTGAAAAAATAAGCCTTAAAATTTTACTTTTAAAGCTTATCTGTTTTTCTATTTAAATTCTTGTATCCATTCATTTATCTTAAACTTGTCCGATGTATCAATCAAATATCGTAATCCCCTGGATAAGAAAAGGTAACTTTTCTATGCTTTCCTACCAAGCTACCAACAAAAATTACAGAAGAACGCATTTGTCTCATCAGATCTTCTGGTATTTCATATTTATCTATCTTACTAGTATCTATTATTACTTTATTAGGCTTTTTTGTTACCGTTCCTCCTATTTTTCTTAATATTTCAAACATCATTTGCGTATCATGTATGTTTGGCACATTATATAGTGTCGTTTTCCCTCCATTTAAAATAGTAGCTGCAATAATAGGTAATGCTGCATTTTTTGAGCCTGATATTTCTACTTCTCCTTCTAGTTTTCTGCCACCTTCTATTATGTAATCAGACATAATTCTCCCACCTTTCACGTTATTTTGCTATATATTATGTTTTCTTTACGTAAAAAGTGAATGTTAAAAAGTTCTAAAATAAGGTATTTTATTTATGCAATAAAATAAATATCATTTTTATGTTTGCTCCATTCTTGATTCTTTATAACAAATCGGGCATCCTCTTCCTCGAGAACGATTACTAGGTGTCGCCTGCCAAATATGTCCTTTTTGGCATTTCCAATAATACTTTAAACTACTTTTTGGCAATATTTGCGTCGGTTTTAAATTATGATTCATATTCACTTCCCATTCTCTTGCAATTTCAGGATATAAAACAGCAAAGTTATATTCTAGGCTAGGAAGGCGATGTGTACAATAAGGACATTTATCATTTTTTAGTTGATCTTTTACTTTTCTTTTCCATATATGGTTCTTTTCACATTTCCACCATATGTTTTTACTATATTTAGATGTTATATTATAAGGGGTTAGTGGTAAATTCCTTTCTTTATTCCATTTTATCAATAATTGTGGATACACAACCGCTAAAGTATTATCTTTACTTAATTTTCTACCTCTACAATAAGGACATTCTCTTCCTTTTTTTCTTTTTTCCCAAGTTTCTTTCCACATATGATTTTTTTCACATTTCCAATAATAATAATGATGTGGTAATAAATTTTTTTCTATGAATTTTTCCTGATTTTTTTCCATATCCCATTGACTTTCTAAAAAATCTAGTGATGTTCTTCTTTTTAATTCTTCTCTTATTTTATCTTCATTACATTTAGGACAAGTTCTTCTTCTTACTCGATATTGTACAGAAAATTGAAAAGAATGTTTGTTATTGCATATCCACCATACTTTTCCAGTATAAGTATCTCCTATTTTTTCAGGATTGATTCCTTTGTTCTTCTCATAATCCCACTCTTTTAAAAGTAGTGGATATTTATAAGCAAAAGATTTTTCATATGTAATTCTGTTATGATAACAAAATGGGCATCGACTTCCTCTATATCTATCTGAAACTCTTGCTTTCCAAGAATGTCCTTTGTCACATTTCCAGTAATATATTTTTGACGTTCTATATAAAACTTCTTCTGGTTTTTTTTCATTTTTCTCATAGTCCCATTCTTTTGCTAGTTCAGGTGCTATATTTTTCAAACTATTCTCATCATTCACTTTAAAATTAGCACAATAAGGACATTTTCTTCCTTTTTTGGTATGTGCTCTATTATTTATGGTTGCTTCAAAAGTGTGACCTTTATTACATTTCCAACTAATTAATTGCATCGATCCATGAGTAAACATTTCTGGGATTAAAATGCCATTTTTCTCATAATCCCATTCTTCTACCAACTTTGGATGTGTCGTAAGTAAATTATTTTGTTTTTGTACATTTAAAAATATATCCCAAATTTTATAACGGTCTCTTAACACATCAACCGATATCTTTAGTTTTTTTCCATATTTATTGTTTATAATTTGAAATATTTCAGCTATTACTTCTTTCATAAAGTCATATTTATAATCATATTTACAATATATTATATTATCTTTTTGTTTTTCCTCGATATTTTTTTTCATTTCTTTTACTCGAATCAAATGAACTTTTTCACTTTCTAAAAATTTATTTTTTGCTATTTCTCTTTCTAGATTTCTGTGATAGTAACATCCATCATATTCTATTCCTAAATTTATACTAGGAATAAATATATCAATTTCATGTTTATTTTTATATTTGTATCTACTTATCGCATCTTTAAATATTTGTTTTATATAATAATATATTACCTGCTCAGAAAAAGAAGATTTATAAAACTTATAACATTCTGGGCAATGAGAATTATTATTAACTCTGGTACTGATTTGTGCTTTCCATGAATGACCATTTTCACATTTCCAGTATACTTTTTTTCCACTTTGAGGAAATACTTTTTTTATATCTATATCCTTATTTTTTTCATAATCCCATTCCTTACATAAATCTGGATATAAAGCAAATAAATTATATTCTTCACTTGTTTTGCTGTGTTCACAATATGGGCATCCTTTAATATTTATTTGATTTTGTACTTTATTTTTCCAAGAATGTCCTTTTTTACATCTCCAATATACTTCCATTTTAGTTTTAGGTGCTATTGATTCTACTGGTATTTTGTTTTTTTCCTTATCATACAACATAACTACTTTAGGATATTCTGTTTTCAAATTGTATTCTTTTGAAACAATATTCTTTTCACATATTGGACAATGAATTTTTCTTCCATTCCACATATGATTTGGTGGCATACTCCAAGAATGTCCTTTTTTACATTTCCAATATACCTCCTTGTTCGATGCACATGTCATATAATGTGGATCCAATTCTTGATTTTTTTCAAAATCCCAATATCTTAATAATTCTTTTTCTTTTGTTATAATTGGTGTTTTTCGATCACAATAAATACATCCTAAAGCCCCTGAATCTGATTTTGTTTTTATCTTGCTTTTCCATGAATGACCATTTTCACATTTCCAATATACTTCCAAATTTGAATTCTTATAAATTTTTGTTGGATCTAACCCTACATTCTTTTCATAATCCCAATATTTTATTACTTTTTCTATTTTATCAATTGTTATTCGTTCTGCTTTTTTTGTTATACCTGCACAAAAAGGACATAATAGAGCTCCTTTCCTACTTTTATTTCTTACTGTGTCTTTCCATGAGTGACCATTTGGACACTTCCAATACACTTCTTTACAAGAACAAGCTGTAATTGATTTCGGACTAATTTCTTTATTTTTTTCATAGTCCCAACATTTCATTAATTTTCTATTTTGAAAGACCAACTCTCGACGTCCGGTATTTTTCTTTCTATCACAAAATGGACATGGAAGTGAATATTTGCTTGCTTTCGTATTCACTTTACTTTCCCACGAATGACCATTTTCACATTTCCAATATACTTTTATTTCTGATCCACATGTAATTTTTTTCGGATCCAATCCTTTATTCCTTTCATAATCCCAATATTTTAAAACTCTTTTAGTTTGAAATATAGTTGCTCTTTTCTTCCTTTTCTTTTTTTCTTCCATATCTTGTTTCCTTTTTAATAATTTATTTAATCATGATTCTTTATTTTATCAATTTTTCCTTCTTATGTAAGTAAAATTATTAACCAGTAAGAATTTCAACAATATATAAAAAGAACTTATCAATTTAGTATCATGTCAAATTGATAAGTCCTTTTTTATTTCTTAATTCATCTTTATTATTTCTTACTATCAATATTTATTTTATGTTCCGGATATTTTCCTTCTTTTAATATTTCTTTTACGACTTGTGGCAAAATAGGTTGTTCGTTAATATTATCTAAGTCTAGCCAAATATATTTTAGGTAGTCTTTTCCTTCTTCATTTTTTAATTCTTCTTCAATCTTTTTATCTTCTGCTTCTTTAAATTCTGCTTGATATACAAACATATACTCATGGTATTTTGAGCCTTTCATTTCAAAGAAATTCTCTATTGTTGCTATATAACCAGTTATTTCTATTTGTTTTCCAATCTCTTCTTCTACTTCTCTTTTAATTGTTGTCTCTGAATCTTCACCTATTTTTACTCTTCCTCCAATCAAACAATAATGATTTGAATTAATATTCTTATGTACTAAAATTTTATTATTATGTTTAATAACACAGGCTGCTCTTACATTTAATTTGTAATCATTTACATCAATTGTAATATCCATTTTTATACCTCCTATTATTTTTTTATTATACATATATTATATATTTTGGTCAATTAAATTTATTGTATTTTCCAAGATATACTAAATATTATAGTGTAATTAAATAGTGTAAGAATTTGTTACTGTTATAATATATAAAAAAGAACCATATACTTACTATATGATTCTTTATCTGTTTTATTTTCCATAATAGCTATCTAAAAGAATTTGTTTTAATTCACTAACTAAAGGTAATCTTGGATTTGCTGTTGTACATTGATCTTCAAAAGCTCTATCAGCTAACATATCTACTTTAGCTAAAAATTCTTCTTCTTCTATTCCTGCTTCCTTGAAAGATTTAGGAATATTCATATGAGAATTCATCTCTTTTATCTTTTCAATTAAACTATTAATTCCTTCTTCTTTAGAATCTGCTTTTAGTCCTAGTTTTTTTGCTAATTGATAATATTTCTCATCTGCTATAAAATACTCATATTTAGGGAATGACACAAATTTAGTTGGCTTGCTACTATTGTATCTAATAACATATGGTAATAAAATAGCATTTATTCTTCCGTGTGGTAAATGAAATTCTGCCCCCATTTTATGAGCTAGAGAATGGTTTATTCCTAAGAAAGCGTTTGTAAATGCCATTCCTGCTATTGTACTTGCATTATGCATTCTTTCTCTTGCATTTTTGTTTGTTCCCTCATCATATGCTGTTTTTAAATATTTTACTACTAATTCTGCTGCCTTTTCTGCTAATCCATCTGTATAGTCAGAAGCCATATTTGAAACATATGCCTCGATTGCATGTGTTAAAACATCCATTCCTGTATCTGCTGTAATTGATTTTGGTAAACTCATTACTAAATCTGGATCTACAATTGCTACATCTGGTGTTAATTCATAATCAGCTAATGGATATTTTTTATTTTTTTCTTTGTCTGTTATAACAGCAAAAGAAGTTACTTCTGAGCCTGTTCCAGAAGTTGTTGGTATTGCTACCATCTTACATTTTTTACCTAATTTAGGGAACTTATAAGTACGTTTTCTAATATCCATAAATTTTAATTTCATTCCTTCTGCATCTGCATCTGGATATTCGTAAAATAACCACATACCTTTCGCTGCATCAATTGGACTTCCTCCTCCTAATGCTATAACAACATCAGGTTGAAAACTTTCCATTGCCTTTACTCCTCTTTTTATTGTATCAAAAGATGGATCTGATTCTACTTCACTAAATATTTCAGAATGTACATATTGTTGTCTTTTTCTTAAATGATATAATATTTTATCTACATATCCTAATTTTACCATTGATTCATCTGTTACAATAAAAGCTCTTTCTATTTCTGGCATTTTTTCTAAATATTGAATTGCTCCTGCTTCAAAATATATTTTCTCTGGAACCTTAAACCATTGCATATTAACTCTCCTTTTACTTGTTCTTTTAATATTAATTAAATTTACTGAAGATACATTTGCTGTTGTTGAATTTCCACCAAATGATCCACATCCAAGTGTAAGTGATGGCATATTAGTATTATATATATCTCCTATTGCACCATGAGTTGATGGTGAATTTACAATAATTCTACCTGCCTTCATTTTTTCTGAGAATTTTAAAATGGTTTCTTTATTTTCAGAATGAATAACTGCTGAATGACCTAGTCCTCCAAATTCCAATAATTTTTCTGCTTTATTAATTCCTTCTTCTTCATTTTCTACAATATAGTATGTTAAAACTGGACTTAGTTTTTCTTTTGAAAAAGGATACTCGCTTCCAATACCTTCTTCGTATACTACTAAAACTTTTGTATCTTCAGGTACTTCAAATCCTGCTTCTTTAGCAATAGTATATGGTGATTGGCCTGGTACATGAGATTTTAATTTATAGCCATATTCTTCTGTTTTTTCAAACATACTTTCTTGTAATTTATTTTTTTCTTCTGGACTTACAAAATAACATCCATCTTCTTTCATTAGTTTTTCAAACTCTTCATAAATATCCCTATCTACTAAAACTGCTTGTTCTGATGCGCATATCATTCCATTATCAAAAGCTTTTGATAAAACTAAGTCATTAACAGATGTTCTCAATTTTGCTGTTTTATCAATATAACATGGCACATTTCCTGGTCCAACACCCAATGCTGGTTTTCCACAAGAATATGCCGATTTTACCATTCCTGTTCCACCTGTTGCCAAAATCAAATTGACTCCTGGATGGTTCATTAGTAATCTTGTTGCTAAAATACTTGGTTCTTCTATCCATAAAATACAATCTTTTGGAGCTCCTGCTTTTACTGCCGCATCTCTCAGAATTTCCGCTGCTTTTGAACTACATTTTTGAGCAGATGGATGAAAACCAAATATAATAACATTTCTTGTTTTTGCTGATATAATAGATTTAAACATTGTAGTTGATGTTGGATTTGTAACCGGTGTTACTCCTGCAATAATTCCAACTGGTTCAGCAATTTCTACATATCCTTCTTCTTCATTTTCTTTTATAATTCCTACAGTTTTTTCATGTTTTATACTATGATAAATATATTCTGTTGCAAACATGTTCTTTGTTATCTTATCTTCATAAATTCCTCTACCTGTTTCTTCTACAGCCATTTTGGCAAGTTCCATATGATGTTCTAGTCCTGCCATAGACATCGCTTTAGTTATATTATCTACTGTTTTTTGATCTAGTTTTAAATATTCTTGTGATGCAATTTTAGCTCTTTTTACTAAATCATCAATCATTTTCTCTACTTTTTCTTCTTGGTTTATCTCTTCAGACATAAATTATCCTCCTTTTATTCTTTTGTTTATTCTAACCATTTTTATTATATATTATTAGAATTTTTTGTCAAGAAAAATTACTTATAAGTTTTTATTTTTATTATAATATTATATATTGTTTTTAACATTTTAGAACACTATTTGCTATATTAATAAAAAATTATAATTATATTATAGTAAATTTACAGAATTTTTTATAATATAAAAACCGAAATGTTTATTAAAACGTAAGCGATCGATAAAAACACAAATTATTTTATGAATATATGTATTTTTTACAAAAAGTCTTAAAAATATATTTTTTTCACGTATAATATTTTCTTCTATAATCAAAAATAAAACAAACCATATATAAATATAGTTTGTTTTATTTTTAATTATACAGATATTTTTGTGGATTAACATGGTTACCATTAATTCTGATTTCAAAATGTAAATGAGCTCCTGTTGAATTTCCTGTTGATCCAACCGCTGCTATAGTATCTCCTGCTGAAACCTTTTGCCCTACTGTTACATACATTTTACTTGTATGCGCATACCAAGTTTCAACTCCATCTCCATGGCTAATTTTTACCAAATTCCCATATGAACCACTGTAACTTGCATTAGTTACAATTCCATCTGCGACAACTTTAATTGGCGTTCCTGTAGTAGCTGCTATATCTAATCCTGTATGAGTTGATTTTCTAAGACTACTACTTTCTCCATATCTAGAAGTAATTGTTCCTGATATAGGTTTTAAGGCTAGTTTTATACCATTAACTTCTGGCATTAATTCCTCTTCTTTTTCTTCTTTTTGTTTTTCTATTTTTTCTTTTATCATTTCTTCTGATTCTTGCTTAGCTACTTCTATTTTTGTAGTATTAACTTCATCCTCATTTTGAGTGTATTTTTCTATAATACTCAAATCTAATTCTTTTTCTTCATTATCATCCTTAATTTGTTTAATTAATTCCTCTGCTTCTTCTATTGTATTTACTGAATTTATTTTTTCATTATTAAAAGCTATTTCATAATATTTATATGTTATAAGTAAATTTTCTTGAATTTCATTTATAATTTGGTCATCGTTTGTCTTAAGTGTTCTGTCTACAAGCTTTAACTCATATTCTGGGTTTTCTTTCATTTCAACTGTGTCAATATTTTTTTGACTTGTCGCAACAACTTTATTTTCTATTAATTCTTCTAAAGATTGTTTATTTTGAATAATTCCTAATTCTTTTCCAGATATACTTACTATATAACTTGGTTTATATTTGATTAATATTATCGCGATTATAAAACCAATAGCTATTAGTATGATGTTAAAATACTTTAAAATTTCTTTTGTACAGTATTTTAATTTCCTGTTTAAAATATATATTCACTCTCCTTTTTTTGATTGTATTTAAAACGCGACCAATTTCTATTATACTATATATTTTCCCAAAAATCAAATTATGTATACTTTTTTTGGCTTAATTTGTCTTTTTATAGTAAAAATACTTTTCATAGTTTCCTTTTTTTGCTGTTTTTTCTCTTTTTTATTTCTTTTTACTTCATTTTTCTTACTTTTTCTCGTTTGTTTAATTTTCAACTATCAATTCAGCAATCATTTTAACCTATAGGTTGCACCTGTATATTTTAGTTTCTGTAAATTTAAACCATAAAATGCTATTATGTTTTAAAAAATAGGAAGGTGATAAAAATGGCTTTAGATTATAGCGTAATCGGTCAAAGAATAAAACAGGCAAGACTTGCTAAAAATTTAACACAAGAAGATTTAGCAGAACAAATTGACATTTCTGTCGCATTTTTAAGCAGAGTTGAAAGAGGAAACTCACATATAAATTTGAAAAGATTAAATCAGCTATGTAGATTGTTAGATGTTTCAGAAGGTTATATTTTAAATGGTGCTTCTAGCAATTCAACTAACTATTTAGATAAAGAATTTTCAGAATTACTAAAAGGTTGTTCTTCTGAAAAGCAAAGACTTATTTATGATATAGCAAAAGTAATTGCAGAATCTGATAATAATGATGATTAATAATAATTGAAGTTATAAAATAAATGTGGACACAAAATGTTTACATTTATTTTTTTTATTTTGATTGATAATGTTTTTATGATATGTTATTATAATAAATGATTAATTAGTAAATAATATAATTATATGAGGAGGTAAATTATGAAATTTGAACAATGGAAAGATTTTAAAAAGGGAGATTGGGAATCAGAAATTAATGTAAGAGATTTTATTCAAAAGAATTATACGCCTTATGAGGGAGATAGTTCTTTCTTAACAGGAACAACAGAAAAAACAAAAAAGCTTTGGAACGAAGTTCTTGATCTTTACAAAAAAGAACACGATTCAGAAGGTGGAGTTCTTGATATAGATACAAAAACAATATCAACTGTTGCTTCTCATGAGGCTGGTTATATTGATAAAGATTTAGAAGATATAGTAGGACTTCAAACTGATAGTCCTCTAAAAAGAGCTATAATGCCATTTGGTGGTATAAGAATAGTTGAGAAATCTTGTGAAGCATATGGAAGAAAAGTAGATGAAGAAGTAGAAGAAATTTTTCATAAATATAGAAAAACTCATAATGATGGAGTATTTGACGTATATACACCAGACATAAGAGCTGCTAGAAGTTCTCATTTAATTACAGGTCTTCCTGATGGTTATGGTCGTGGAAGAATTATAGGAGATTATAGAAGAGTTGCGCTTTATGGTGTTGATATTTTAATAGATGAAAAGAAACAAGAATTAAATGTTTTAGATGTTGATGAATTAACAGAAGACATAATTCGTGAAAGAGAAGAAATCAGCGAACAAATTAAAGCTTTGAATGCCTTAAAAATTATGGCTTCTAAATATGGATTTGATATTTCTCAACCTGCAAAAAATAGTATAGAAGCTGTTCAATGGTTATACTTTGGATATTTAGGTGCTATTAAAGATCAAAATGGTGCTGCTATGAGTATTGGTAGAACTTCTACTTTCTTAGATATTTATTTTGAAAGAGATTTAAAAAATGGTACTATTACTGAAGAAGAAGCTCAAGAAATTATGGATCATTTTGTTATGAAATTAAGATTAGTTAGATTTCTTAGAACTCCTGAATATAATGAATTATTTAGTGGAGACCCTGTATGGGTAACAGAAAGTATTGGTGGTATGGGAATTGATGGTAGAACTTTAGTTACAAAAAATTCTTTTAGAATTTTACACACATTAGAAAATTTAGGACCTGCTCCTGAACCAAATTTAACTGTATTATGGTCAACTAGACTACCTGAAGGATTTAAAAAATTCACTACTGATTTATCTATAAAAACTTCTTCAATTCAATATGAAAATGATGATTTAATGAGAATAACTTTAGGAGATGATTATGGAATCGCTTGCTGTGTTTCTCCTATGAAAATTGGAAAACAAATGCAATTCTTTGGTGCTAGGGCAAATTTAGCTAAAACTTTACTATATGCAATTAATGGTGGAAAAGATGAAAAAACTGGAAAACAAGTAACTCCAAAATTCGAACCTATTACTTCTGAATATTTAGATTATAATGAAGTAATGGATAAATTTAATCAAATGATGGATTATGTAGCAAAAATTTATATTAAAGCTTTAAATGCTATTCATTATATGCATGATAAATATTCTTATGAAGCAATTGAAATGGCTTTACACGATAGAGAAATTTATCGTACAATGGCTTGTGGAATTGCTGGTTTATCTGTAGTTGCAGACTCTTTATCTGCTATTAAATACGCAAAAGTTAAAGTTATTAGAGATGAAACAGGTTTGGCTGTTGATTATGAAATAGAAGGTGACTTCCCAAAATTCGGTAATGATGATGATAAAGTTGATCAAATTGCTGTTGATATAGTAAAGAATTTTATGGATAAATTAAGAAAACATCAAACTTATAGAAATTCTACTCATACTTTATCTATTTTAACAATTACTTCAAATGTAGTTTATGGTAAAGCAACAGGAAATACTCCTGATGGTAGAAGAGCTGGCGCTCCATTTGGACCTGGTGCAAACCCTCTTCATGGAAGAGATACTAATGGTGCATTAGCAGTTATGAATTCAATTGCTAAATTACCATTTGATTCTGCTCAAGATGGAATTTCTTATACATTTTCTATTACTCCAGGAACTCTTGGAAAAACAGAAGAGGAACGTGTAAACAATTTAGTAAATATGCTTGATGGATATTTTACACAAACAGGTCATCATATTAATGTAAATGTTTTTGATAGAAGTCTATTAGAAGATGCAATGGAACATCCTGAAAAATATCCTCAATTAACAATAAGAGTTTCAGGATATGCAGTTAATTTTGTTAAACTAACAAGAGAACAACAATTAGATGTAATTAATAGAACAATACATGAAAAAATTTAAAATATTTTGTTCTTAAGTAAGGAGCATTTAAATGGAAGAAAAAGATTTAAGATATTATGCTAAAGTTCATTCTGTTGAATCTTTTGGTACAGTAGATGGACCGGGTATTCGTTTTGTACTTTTCTTACAAGGTTGTCATTTACAATGTAAATATTGTCACAATAGAGATACTTGGGATATGAAAGGTGGTAGTTACAAATCTTTAGATGATATATTTAATAAAATAATGAATTACAAAAACTATATCTTCCCTAATGGTGGTGTTACTATTACTGGTGGTGAACCTCTTTTACAAGCCAAATTTATTTTCGAACTTTTTTCAAAGTTAAAAGAACAGCATATCCATACTTGTATTGATACATCTGGAATGGTTGCTTTAACAGAAGATATTAAAAAGGTTTTATCTGTAACCGATTTGGTTTTATTAGATATTAAACACATTGATGATGAAAAGTGTAAAAATTTGGTTGGAAAATCAAATAAACTTGAATTAGAATTTGCAAAATATCTGAGTGATAATAATATAAAAATGTGGATTAGACAAGTTTTAGTTCCTGGATATACTGATGATAAAGATGATTTATTGAAATTAAAGAATTTTATTTCTACATTAAAAACTGTTCAAAAAGTTGAATTGCTACCTTATCATAATCTTGGAAGATATAAATGGGAAAAACTTGGTATTACTTATCCTTTGGAAGGTGTTTCTCCTGCTAGTGATGAAGATGTAGAAAAGGCAAAAAATATTTTGGGAATTTAATAACTTAAGTATTTTTATAATATAAAAAAAGAGTTAATATTAGATATTTTCTAACTTAACTCTTTTTTTGTTACATTCCTAATAATTTTAATTCAACATTTTCTTTTTTATATTTTCCATTTTCTAATTTAAACTCTACCAAGGTATTCTCTAATGTTTCCTCGTTTTGTCTTAAATCAGTTGTAAAATACAATTTTATTTGAGGTATTTCAACTTGATTTGTTACAATTTCTTTGAATGCTTCTGCCATATGTTTTTCATCCTCACAAATCAATATTAATTGTGGCATTCCTGAAAACCCCGAATCTCCTGGTACAAAATTTTCATAAAAATCTTTATATAAAATCATTTTATCTATTAATTTCTTTTTCCAGTCTTGTTCTCTTCTAATTGCTTCAAAAACAAATTGAATAGATTTTCCATTTTTGGTTAATTTAACTGCTCCTCCAGTTGCTTTAAAAACTTTTCCTGCTATTTTTGCATTAATTGCTGGTTTTACTATATAACTATCAAAAGCTTTTACTTTTCTTAAATATGCAATTAATGTTTGGTTTCCAGCTAATCTTTTCTTTATCATTGCAACTGGCTTCGTGTTATCAGATGGTTGCCATTTACATTCAGTTTCTTTTGAATTTAATAAATATTTTCCCATTTTTTCTAAGCAATAAATTCTATATATTCCTTTTCCTTCTTCTGAAGTAAAATAATATCTAGTTAAAATTTTTGATTTCACTAATTGCTCTAATTTATTATTTAATTTATCTTGAGATTTTGGATCGAATCCTTTAATTTCTAACATTTGATATAACTGTCTTGAAGTAATAAATTCAAATTCATTTACTAAATCCAATATTGCAAAATGAATTTCATTTATATGACCAATATTTATCTTATGTACAATTTGATTCATTGACACATATCCGTCTTTACCATCAAAAGTTTTAATTTCTCCTTCTCTAATAGCAAATGGTGATATCTGTGCTTTTATCTGGTTATCTTCAACCATTTCAATTCCTCCTCTTTTAATTTATATAAATTATTTTTTAATACTAGTTTAAACAATTAATAACTTTACTTTTTTCTTATCTGCATCAATTTTCTTTATATATACTTCTACATCTTGTCCATATTGAAGTCCATCTTCATATTCTGCCATTCCTACTAAGTTTGGAGTAAGTTCAATAAAAATTCCATTTTTGTGTTTTTCTGTTTCTCTTACTTTTCCTTTTACTTTTATTCCTGTAGTAAATTTTTCTACATTTTCTTCCCATGAACCTAATGTCTCTTTATAAGATAAAATTACTTTTCCTTGCTCTCTATCTATAGATTTTACCACAACTTCTATTTTTTGTCCAATTCTTACTCTTTCATATGGTGTTTTAATTCTAGCAACTGATAAATCTTCTATATGAACTAATCCTACAACTCCACCACCAATTTCTACAAAAGCTCCATATGGTTTTATATTTTTTACTATTCCTGTTACTTTTTCGCCTATTTTTAAATCATTTTTTACCCAATCCAATGCTTCTTCTTGAACCTCTCTTCTTGATAAAATTAGTTGCATTTCTGGGTCTATATCTCTCACTTTAAATTGTACAAATTTATTTACTTTACCTGTACATAAATTTTCTTTTGGTAGTCCATTTTCTTGTAAGTTAATCCCTTCTACATCTTTCCTTGGTATAATTCCATTTAATCCATTTTCAAAACTCACATATAAATTATAATTATCATCACATTTTTTCACAAGTCCTTGTACTGTTTCATTGTTTTTTATATACTGTTTCACATTTGTTTGATTTAATTTTGTGACTTCATTATTCCATCCTTCTGGCATAATTCTCATTGTATTCATTCGTTATTTTCTCCTTTTATCTTATGTTTTTGGTTTATTATATCCCGTCTAATCTTATTTTTCAATATTTTCATTTAAAATTTTTCTTACTTCTTTATTATTTAAATATCTCCATTTTCCGAAGTGGTATATCTTTTACTCCTATTCCAGCAATCTTACTTCTGTGTAAGGCTAAAACACTATGACCAATTGCTTCACACATTTTCCTAACTTGTCTATTTTTTCCTTCATGAATTGTAATTTCTAGTCTTGAAATATTTTTTTCTTCATCAGTTTTTAAAATCTTTACTTTGGCAGGTTTTGTTATATATTCTCCTATATCTACTCCTATTTCCAAATTTTTAACTTCTTCTTTTTTTATAATTCCTTTTATTGTTACTGTATATGTCTTTTCTATCTCATGTTTTGGATGTGTTACTTTATAAACAAATTCACCATCATTTGTAAGAATTAAAGCTCCTGATGTATACATATCTAATCTTCCAACAGGTACTAGTCTTTTTCTTATTTTTACTAAATCCATAACTGAATCTCTATTAAATTGATCTTTTACTGTTGTTACATATCCTATAGGTTTATTTAACAAAATATAAATATACTTTTCTTCTATTTCTACTTTCTTTCCCTCATATCTTATTTCATCTACATTAGGTGTTACTTTTGTTCCTAACTCATTTACTATTTTTCCATTAACATATACCTTTCCCTGTTTAATTAACTCCTCTGCTTTTCTTCTAGACGCAATTCCAGCATCTGCAAGATATTTTTGTAACCTTATTTGCTCCATATTTCCTCCTTGAGACAGAGGGGACAGGTCTTTAGTGTCTCATTTCTTTATTATTTTTTTATTTTAACTCTATCTACTTTTAATGAGACACTAAAGACCTGTCCCCCTTTGTCTCATTTGTTCTATAATATCTTTAAAATATTTTGGTAGTTCAGCTTCTATAAACATCTCTTTTTTTGTAACTGGATGTTTAAATTTTAAACTTTTAGCATGTAAGCATTGCCCTTTTATGTTCCACTGATTTTTTCCATTAGAATATACTTCGTCTCCTATAACAGGATATCCTATTTCAGATAAATGTACTCTTATTTGATGTGTTCTTCCTGTTTCTATTTTTATTTCTAGTAATGTACAATTATATTTTGGAAATCTTTCTATTACTTTAAAATGTGTAATTGCTTCTTTTCCTTTTTTATTTACTGCCATTTTTTTTCTATCTTTTGTGCTTCTTCCGATTGGCATGTTTATTGTTGCTTGATTTTCCTTAACTATTCCTTTTACTAATGCTATATATGTTTTTTCTACTTCGTGCTTTTTTATTTGTTCACTCATTTTTACATGAGCTATATCATTTTTTGCAACTATAAGTACTCCTGATGTATCTTTGTCTAATCTGTGTACAATTCCTGGTCTTAATTCTCCTCCAATTCCAGATAAAGTTCCTTTACAAATAGCCATTATTGCATTTACTAATGTTCCATCTGGATTTCCATTTGCAGGATGAACAACTAGTCCTTTTGGCTTGTTTACTACAATAATGTCATTATCTTCATAAAGAATCTCAATTGGTATATTCTGTGCTTTTATAGATACTTCTTTTGGTTTATCTTCTTCTACTATAACTTCATCTTTTTCTTGAATTTTATATGATGCTTTTGTCTTTTTATTGTTTACTAAAATTTTTCCTTCTTCTATTAATCTCTGAATTGTAACTCTTGAAGCAGTTTCTATTTTAGTTGATAAATAAGCATCTATCCTATTATTCTCTTCCTCTTTTTTTACAATAATCTTTTCCATTAATTTACTTCCTATCTTTTTATACAAAAATATTTTTTGTATTAATACATGATTTAAAGATAAAACAATTTTCTATATTTACGCTCTATTATTCAGTGATTCTTTCATATACAACAAAATACTTATCACTATATAATTCTTTATATTTCTTATCATTTGTTTTAGTTATAATCATATTCATTTTAGAATTTTTATATGTTATAACATGTGTTATTTTGTATTTTTCAAAAGTATCTTCATAAAATTTACTTATATTTGATGTTTCTATAAAATCCATAAATATATCATCTTGTTTACCACTAAATTCTGGTGCATATAAATCTGCTCTTGAATCTATAAATACTGGAATTCCTCTATATAACATATAAGATCCATAATTATATTCATTATAAAATCTAGCTTGTCCTAAGTCTATATTATTTAATATATAATCACATGCCTGTACAGGATAAGTTGATTCATCAATATAAGAATCATTAATTTTATCTTTTGCCATGTAATAACTAAATCCTAACATTATAATTGATATACTAATAATTCCAATTGCACTTGTAATTTTTTTCATAATATCTTCTAATTTTATTTTTGTATATTGACTTATTAAATCCATTATTAACCTATTAAATATAAGTGAACACACTAAAGCAAACATTGTTATTTGCCTTCTAGATGCTAACATTAAATAGCACAATCCCCCTAGCATAAATAAGTCACTTAATCTTATTTTTACCTTTGTAAATATTAACATTGCTAAAAATAATATTAAAGTACAAATTACTTCTGTTTCATTTGTAATTGTCATTGGTAAATGTTCATTTATATTTTGAGTTGTATTTCCTTGTATTGTTTTTACTAAATACGTATATGGTGTTGTTCCTAATGGTGTTAATAGTCCTGTAAATAAACAAATTATCATAATTAAAATTAGCCATTTAACATTGTCATTTCTATTTAATTTTATTTTATAAGGATTTTGTAATTCTTTACTTCTTTTTATTTTTATTTTATCTATTTTTTCTTCTAACTCTTTTAATTCTTTCTTTGCCTCTGATAATTTTTCTTCTTGATTTTCCATTTTAGATAATTTTTTTATTTTATTCTTTAGTTGTCTAACAGTTGTTTTTCTATATATAATAGTTTCTGCAAAACATGCAATAATGTATTGTGCTATATATGGCAAATATAATACAAAATAAAATGGAAATACTGCTAAGTGTAAGTTAGCAATTAATATTGGAATTATAATTAATCCTATTGCATATCTTTTCTTTTTGCTTTCTAAAAACTTCTCAATAAAAAATATAGTTAAAATAAATAATATAAAAGTTACTAATTGCGCTCTTGCTGCTATATATCCTCTTATTAAATACATAACTCCTATTGTTATTAAAAATGATAATATCTGATTTTTAGCTAATTTAGTATTTACTAGATAAATTGAAATGCCTAATATTGCTGATAAAATACATGTTGTAACATATATTCCAGTCATGCCAAACGAATTATAAATAAAATAAGTTATTACATCATATGCCCAATGTGGATATGTGTATGCTAAATTTTCATGCCATGAAAATGGATCTTGCATGTCAATTCCATCTTTTACTATATGTTCTCCTATTTTTATTGTATAAAAAGTATCATTTTGCAAAGTGACTGGTGTTAATGCTATGCAAAAAATTGCTATTAATATAATTGCCATTATATTAAATTTGATAATTGAATTTATCTTTTTAGTCTTAGAAACTTCCTTATTTTTTACTGTACTCATTATATACCTCTTCTTATTAATTTTGTTGTTAAAATTATAACAAAAAAAGTTTCAAAAGACTAGACTTTTGAAACCTTTTTATAAAATTTATTGTTATAATTTTAATTATTAAACTTATTATAGTAATATAATCTATTTTATATTTTTACACAGCTTCTTGATTTTCTTTTTCTACTTCATTTTCATTATTTTTTTCTTCAATAACTTCTAAACTTCCAATTGAAACTTCATAAGCAACTCTAGTTTCTACTGTACCATCTTCATGCTTTTTCTCATAAGTTCTTGATTGGACTCTACCAACAACTTTTACTTGACTACCTACTTCTAAGTTTTGACAAAATCTTGCATTTCTTCCCCATGCTATACATGGAATATAATCTGACTTATTATAAGCTCTGTTTACAGCAAGTAAAATATCTGATATTTCTCTTCCAAATGGTGTTTGTCTATAAATAGGTTTTTTACAAATATATCCTATTAATACAACTTCATTTGTTATCATGTCTTTTTTTACCATTTCATTTTCTTCTATTTCTTCTTCATTATCGTCTTCTAGTTCTGTAATGTCTTTTGCAAAAACAGTTAGTATTAATCTGTTTCTTTCATTTTCGTAGCTATTATAAGATCTAAATTGACCTTTTACTAATAGTTTGTTTCCTTCTTGTAATGTATCTTCTTTAATCAATCTTTCTGAAACAGTAATAGGTATAATATCACTATTTCCACTTAAACGAGGTATCATTAAGTTAAATATATAAAAGCTTTCTCCATAAATTTCATGACTAAATTTCTTTTCTCCTGTAACTTTACCAACTAATGTTAAATAGTTGTTTTCTAAATAATTTGTATCCAATTTTTTTCCTCCCTATTTTTTTATTTATCCTCGGTTTACAAAATCATTTTATAATTTTGCATAAGTTATTTGCCTTTATTTTTCAAATAACTTAATTGTATATTTTTCTTTGTGTACGATTAACTACAGTTACTATTATACACCATTTTTTTGGTTTTGTCTACATAAAAAGTTAATTTTGTTCAAAAAAGTTAGATTTTTCCTGTGTTTTGTTAATTATGGAATTATCATTAATTAAATATATTATATATATTATCAAAATTTCATAAACCATTACTCTCTCATTTTCACTTATTTTTATTCTTTTTTCTCCTATTTCTATTATTTGATTTTTTCTATTTAATATGTTTTTTTGTAAATATATTAGTATATTAGTATCTGTTATACTAGATACTGTTACATCTGCTTTTTGGTTTAATCCATAAGTTATAATATTAGTTTTATCTTGATTTAAAATTTCAAATTGTAAATTTATGTCTGTATTAATAATTACATATTTTGATTTTGAACATAATTTTTCAATTATATTAATTTCATTCGTAAAATTTTCCAGATTTGAATTTATTATAATAATTTCAAATTTTATATTTTTTATATTTCCTATACTTTTTTTATTAATATTAATTAACTCTAATTGTGGTTCTTTCAATTCTTCCTTTACCTTGTCAAAACTTTTATGATCTGAAATCATTCCAATAAAAGTCATTTTTTATCCCCTTACATTTTTTTATTTTTATTATGCCCTACATTTCCAATTTTATACATTACTTACTTTTTATTTGTGTTCCATTATTATTAATTGTATAATTTTCTTGATATATTAAATCTGATATTCTAACAACTTCAAGGCCTTTTGCTTTTATATTTTTTATTATCATATCTAAACTGTCTGCTGTATGCTTAGTTCCATTATGGCTAAGTATAATATCACCAGCTTTTATCTTTTCTTTTAACCTATTCCACATTTCGTCTCCTGTAATTCCTGTATAATCTAAAGTATCTAGATTCCATTGAATACAGAAATATCCTTTATCTCTTGTTGCTTTTATTACTGTGTTATTATATTCTCCATATGGTGCCCTGTATATTTTTGTTCTATTTCCTGTTATTTTTTCAATTTTATCGTTACTTTTTTCTATTTCATTAATATTTTCTTCATATGTTAAATTATTTACATGTGGGTGTGTATCACTATGGCTTGCTATTTCATGTCCCGCATCTTTTATCTTTTTTACTGCTTCTGGGAACTTTTCAATCCAATCTCCTACCATAAAAAATGTTATCTTTATATTGTTTTTTTGTAATGTTTCTAATATGCTATCTATATCATCTGCATTCCATGCACAATTCATTGTAAAAGCAACTTTATTTTCTTCTGTTTGTACATTATAAATTGGTAGTAGTTTTTGGTTCTCAGCAGATGTCTCTACTGTCTTCTGATTTTCTTGACCAAAGTTACTTGCTACAAAGAATAATACTATTACTGTTACTAAAGATACTGCATATGTATATATTTTTTGTTTATTAAATACGAAAAACATAAAAAACCTCCTATTTCAAGCTACTTTAATTTTATGCTTGTTATAGGAAAAAAATTCATATTTTATTTTTATATTAATCTCTTTTTTTAGTATGTATTTTTATTCATTTGTACATGCCATATATTTCACATAAAATATCATACAAAACAATTCAACTTTCGTCTTTTTTCTTCATATTATATACAAACAACATTTAAGTTGTTTAAAAGAAAGGAATGAGGAAATATGGATATGGAAGGGAAAAAACCTTATTGCCCAGTTTTAGATGTTGATGGTGTTATTTCAGGAGGCAAACAATTTGATTTAGATATTACTTTACCAGAAGATAACCGTGATGTTATATATGGTGTTGTAAAAAATTGTTTTAAAGAGCCTGTAGATAATGCTGTTGTAAAATTAGTTGAAGTAGTATGCGAACATGGCAAAGAAGAAAGAAGACCTATAGGTCATACTTTCACTGATAAAGAAGGAGAATTTGTATTTGGTCCTTTATGCCCTGGAAAAGAATATGCTTTACAAATCTGGGTTAATGATACAAAAAAAATAAAAATATGTGCAAAATGTCATCATGAAGGCAAATGTCTAAAAGGTGATAAATGCGATAAATGTGATTGTTTTATTAATGAAAAACATGAACCATGTAAAAAATGTGATAAAAAAGACGGCTTTTTAAAAGAAGAAGATTTTAAAGATATGAATTTCTAATAGAACTATAAATATCTGTTAATTTTAGCTTGATAAAAAATAGATGCTTATTTTGAGTTTTATCTCCTATAAGCATCTTTTACCTTATTACATAATTCCCATCTTTTTTGCTAATTGTTTACCTTTTTTCATAATCATTTTTTTGTTCATTTTTCCTGTTTCTGCATACATCATAACAAATCCCGTAGTTATTAAACCTCCAATTACAACTCCTTTTACAAATTTCATAAAAATTCCTCCTCTTTTTATTTATTATTTGTTTTTTTTATCTTTTTTATACAATCTTATTATGGAATATATTTCATTAATCGCAACTATTATTAAAAAAACCCCAAAACATTTTTTTAATATTTTAACATCTGTATATACTGATATATTAGAGCCTATAATAGCTCCTAAAATACCAAATATAGATATTATTATTGCTAATTTTAAATCAATATTTTTATTTTTTATATTTATAATTATTGCAACAATTGAAGTTGGAATAAAGAATATTAAGTTTGTCGCTTGAGACACATGTTGCTCTATTCCCATCATAAAAGTAAGAAGAAATATTAAGATTGTTCCTCCTCCCATACCCGTTCCACTTACAATTCCAGATATCATTCCAATAAGAATTTCTATCATATTTCTACCTCCGATTTGGAATGTTTCCGATTTTTATTTTTGCAATTGTTTAATTTGCTGTTAACATTCTAACTGCTACATATATTAAAAATATAGCAAAAGCACTTTTTAATATCTTTTCTGGCAATTTTTTTAATAATCTTGCTCCTATATATCCCCCTATTGCACCTCCTAGAGCACACAAAAATGCTATTTTCCAATTAATATAGTTTCCTTTATAATAGAAAAAACTACTTGTTAATACCATAGGTAAAATACAAAATATTGATGTTCCTCTTGCTTTTATATCTTTGATTTTTAATAAATATATAAATGCTGGAACTAATATCATTCCTCCTCCAGTAGAAAATAGTCCGCTTATTATTCCAGCTATAAAACCTATTGCCATTTTTAAAAAAATTTTGTTTTTATTCATATTATTATTTTGAAGTTTTTTTCAGAATTTATTCATTTTATTTTAAAAAAAGAGCTATATTACATAGTAATATAACTCATTTTTCATCTTTTACATAATATTTAGTTCCAACCATTTTATCTGGAAGATATTGTTGCTCTACATAGTGTCCTGGGAAATCATGTGGATACAAGTATCCCTCATGATAGCCTAATTCTTTCATTTTTTCTATAGGAGCATTTCTAATATGCATTGGAACTTCTCCTGTGTCTTTTGTTTTAACATCTTCTAATGCTTTGTTTATTGCCATATATGATGCATTTGATTTTTTTGATGTTGCTACATAAATAGCTGCTTCTGACAATAATATTCTTGCTTCTGGCATTCCTATCATATGTACTGCTTGCATTGCACTATTTGCAACAACTAACGCATTTGGATTTGCCATTCCAACATCTTCTGATGCACATATTACTATTCTTCTAGCTAAAAACATTGGATCTTCTCCACCATTTAACGCACGTGCTAAATAAAATACTGCTGCATCTGGATCTGAACCTCTCATTGATTTAATGAATGCACTAATATTATCATAATGTTGCTCACCGTTTTTATCGAAAATCGCCTTTTTACTTTGAACACTATTTTTTATATCTTCATCTGTTAAATGAATATAACCATCATCACTCATTGCTGTTGTTAAAGTTGCTACTTCTAATCCATTTAGTGCTGTTCTTACATCACCATTGGATATTGTAGCTAATTTTTTTAATGTAGCATCTTCAATTTTTATATTATATTCTCCAAGCCCATCTTTATTTTTTATTGCATTTTTTAAAATATCGTATATATTGTCCTCTGTTAATGGATCTAGCTTTACAACCATTGATCTTGAAATTAAAGCTTTGTTTACTTCAAAATATGGATTTTCTGTTGTAGCTCCTATTAGTATTATTGTTCCATTTTCTACATAAGGAAGTAGAGCATCTTGTTGTAATTTGTTAAATCTATGAATTTCATCTATAAATAATATGCTTTTCCCTGTTGGATTTAGCATGAAGTTTTTTGTTTCTTCTATTACTCTTTTTATATCTGCTACTCCTGCTGTTACTGCATTTATTTTGTAAAATTTATATTTCGTTGTTTCACTTATTACTCTTGCAAGTGAAGTTTTTCCACATCCTGGAGGTCCAAATAGAATGATACTAGATAGTCTATCTGCTTTAATTGTTCTATATAAAATTTTATCTTTTCCGTAATACATGTTCTTGACCAATATATTCTTCTAATGTTTTTGGTCTTACTCGAAATGCTAATGGTTCATTCATATTCATAATCTCTACCTCTATTTTTATTATTTTCCTAATGCTACTAATCCTTTTCTTATTAATTCTTCTGTTGACATTTCTATCGTTGGTAATTTTTCAAAGGCTTTTTCTATTTCTTTTCTATTATATCCTAAAACTTGAAGAGCTGAAATTGCTTCTTTTACTTTTTCGTCATTTTGAATAGCTATTTGTATTTTTGAACTTGCCTTATTTTCTATTGTATCTTTTATAGCTTTTACTTCTTGTTCTTTCTTTATTTTATCTTTTAGTTCTAATATTATTCTTTTAGCTGATTTTGGTCCTATTCCAGGAATTCCTGTTAATGCTTTTACATCTTCTGAAATAACAGCTAATGCAAACTCAGAAGGTTCACATACAGCAAGCATTGTAAGAGCTGTTTTTGCTCCAACTCCACTTACTCCAAGTAAAAGTTCAAACATCTTTAATTCTTCTAGGGTATTAAAACCAAAAATACTTATGTCATCTTCTCTTACTCTGTAATATGTATGTACTTTTACTGTGTCTCCTATATTTCCTATATTTTCTATTCCTAATTCTGACATGAATACTTTATAACCAATGCCTCCAACATCTATTACTACATATTCAGTCATTTTCATTTCTAATTTTCCCTTTATATATGCTATCATTTTTTTCCTCTCTAATTTAACTTTTATGTATCATAAAAATAAGTTGCTTCCAAGTCTGCTTCATGTGTTAATAAAGCAATTGGATATTTTGTATAACTTGCTCCTATTGCATTATAATTTTCTTTTGGCTCAGTGTATCCCATATGCCAACGTATAGAGTATTTTTCTTCTGGTGTTAATTTCATATATTCTGTAATCATCATTACTGATTTTTCTCCATGTCCATATGGTATTGTATCTTCTATTGTGTAATATGGTACTTTTTCCCAAACTCCCAAGGCATTTTTAGCATTTCTAAAATCTACTTTATAAAAATTAGTTTTACAAATATCATGTAATAATCCTATTATAATTATTGATTCTTCTGGTATATCTATTTTTAATATGCTATTTTCTACTTTATGTTTTAATATTTCATAAACTTTTATACTATGTTCTACAAGACCACCTTCGTGATTTCCATGAAATCTTGTACTTGCTGGTGCAATAAAAAAATCTGATTTTTCTAAAAATTGTATTAATTCGTCTATTCCTTCTCTTTTTACTTTTTTTAATAATTCTAAAAATTGTTCCTTCATTTTTCGCCCACCTTTTTTAATTTTTTCTTTGCTAATTATATAAATATTATAATTAAAAGTCAACATTTTTTTACAAATTTATGTTTGTATTATTTTTATTTAATTGTAATTTACAAACCTATAGTATAATTAGAATGTATATATGTATATGATTTTAACCTGAGTGAAAGTGCCTTATTTTTTATACTAGATTCTCTTTTTGAACATAATGAACAGATTAGATTAACTGTAATACTATTTAACTATTTATTACATACCAATTTTAAAATTAATAAAAAGGTAATGACTACTTTCTTAGTAATCACTACCTTCTCTTTTTACATTACCTTTTTTATTCTCTCAATTGCCTTAATTGTATTTTCCTTCGTTCCAAAAGCTGTTAATCTAAAATATCCCTCTCCATGAGGTCCAAATCCACTTCCTGGAGTTCCTACAACATTTGCTTTTTCTAATAGTTCATCAAAAAACTCCCAAGACGTCATACCATCTGGAACTTTCAACCATACATATGGTGAATTAACCCCTCCATAGCATGTAAATCCTGCTTCTTCTAAACCTTTTTTTATTATTTTAGCATTTTCCAAATAATAATTTATATTTTCTTTTATTTCTTTTTTACCTTTTTCAGAATATGTTGCTTCTGCTGCTCTTTGTACTATGTAAGATACACCATTAAATTTTGTACAAGTTCTTCTATTCCATAACTTATTATAGCTTATTTCTTTTCCATCTTTTGTATATCCTTTTAACTCTTTTGGTATTACTACATATGCACATCTAACTCCTGTAAATCCTGCTGTTTTTGAGTAGCTTTTGAACTCAATTGCAACTTCCTTTGCTCCTTCTACTTCATAAATACTATGTGGTATTTTTTCTTCTGTTATGAATGCTTCGTATGCAGCATCATATAAAATTACTGAATTATTTGCTTTAGCATAGTCTACCCACTTCTTCAATTCTTCTTTTGTTAAAACTGTTCCTGTTGGATTATTTGGGAAACATAGATATATCATATCTACTTTTTCTTTTGGTAGCTCTGGCATAAAGTTATTTTTAGCAGTTACAGGTAAGTATATAACATCTCTTCCTGACATAATGTTTGTATCTAAATATACAGGATAAACAGGGTCTGTAATAGCTACTTTATTTTCTTTTCCAAAAATATCTACTATATTTCCACAATCACATTTTGCTCCATCTGATACAAATATTTCATCTTTTTTTACATCTATTCCTCTTGATTTATAATCGTTTTTTACTATTGCATCTCTTAAGAAATCATAACCTTGCTCTGGTCCATATCCTTTAAAACCTTCTTTTGTTCCTATTTCATCTACTGCTTTATGCATAGCTTCTATACATGCTGGAACTATAGGCCTTGTAACATCACCTATTCCAAGTTTTATTATTTCCTTTTCTGGATTTTCTTCAGTAAATTTTGCTACTTTTTTTGCTATTGTTGAAAATAAATAGCTATCTTGTAATTTTAAAAAATTTTCATTTATTAAACTCATTCTAATTCCCCCTCAAATACTGTTACTGCTGGTCCTGTCATATAAATATGATTATCTTCTTTATTCCATTCTATTTTTAATGTTCCTCCGAAGTAATTCTATGTATACATTTCTATCTGTAAGACCATTTAGATGGCAGGCAACTGCTGTTGCACATGCTCCTGTTCCACAAGCTAAAGTTTCTCCTGCACCTCTTTCCCATACTCTCATTTTTATATGTTCTTTGTCTACTATTTGAACAAATTCAACATTTGTTTTATTTGGAAAAGCTTTGTCTACTTCCAATATTCTTCCATAAGTTTCTACATCAAATTTTTCTGTGTCTTTTACTACTGTAATAGCATGCGGATTTCCCATAGATACACAAGTAAAAATAAATTCTTTATCTAAAGCTTTTAACTTTAAATTTTTTACAGGATTTTCACTTGATATAACTGGAATCTTTTCTGGATTTAAAATTGGTTCTCCCATATCTACCATTACTGTTTCTACTTTTTTATCTTTTAAATTAAATTTTAATGTTTTTATTCCAGCTAAAGTCTCAATTGTTACCGTTGTTTTATTAGTTAACCCTTTGTCATATACGAATTTTCCTACACAACGAATTCCATTGCCACACATTTCTGCTTCACTACCATCTTGATTAAACATTCTCATTTTAAAATCAGCAATATCACTTTTACAGATTAAAATCAAACCATCTGAACCAATCCCAAAGTGCCTATTACTAACAAAACGAGCTAGTTCAGATTCATTGTCTATTTTTTGGTGTATGGCATCCATATAGACATAATCATTTCCTAACCCGTGCATTTTTGTAAATTTTTTCATTTTCTTCACCCTCTTTAGGTATTAATACTAAATAAAATATAGTTATATTTTATTAGTTGTCATTCTATCATATGTATATTTTTTTGTAAAGCTTTCTTATTTTTAAGTTTTAGTATTTTGTTACAGTTCAGTAAGAAATGCTTATGATGTTCAAGCTCTGACTCCCCCTATAACACTTAGATTTTATTTAATGACGTTTGATTGGAATGAAAAATAGAAAATATTTTACAAGAAAATGAGTAATGTTCACGGGCAAAATTATTATTATATGAATTTAAACTTTTCTCGGTTCAATACATAATCTAAGAATTTCTAAAATAATTTAATGGCACCCTTTCACTTAGTCCGAGCTAAAGCTCGACGTGAACATTTTCCATTAAATTATTTAAAAAATTCTAAGATTACTCCAATTACATTCGAAAAGTTTAAATTCATATAATAATAATTTTGAGCTTGAGTGAAAGCGCCTTATTTTCTTGTATTAGATTTTCTTTTTGAATGAAATGAAAAGACATTAAATAAAATCTAAGTGTTATAGGGGGAGTCAGAGCTTGAACATCATAAGCATTTCTTACTGAACTGTTACAGTATTTTTTTTCAAACCTACTTTTCAAAAAACAAACTTTCTTGTATAATATAAAAAAAGGGTGATAAATTTATGAAAATACTAAAAAAATTATTAATCTTATTATTAATTTTACTACTACTTCTTGGTACTTTCATTTTCTTAATTGGTTTTGGATATTACTCTAAAACCTTAAACGAAAAATCTCTAACATCTCGTGTAGAAGAAGTAACTAGTAAAGAACATTTTGTTCCTTTTGAACAGTTACCAAAAAACTATATTAATGCAGTAATTGCTGTAGAAGATCATCGCTACTATGAGCATGGACCTGTTGATTTTATTGGTATTGCTAGGGCCTTGTATACTAATATTAGAGATGGAGAATTTGATGAAGGTGGAAGTACTATTACACAACAAGTTGCAAAAAATATTATTTTTAATCAAGATAAAACTTTAATTAGAAAAATAGGTGAAATTTTTGGTGCTTACGATTTAGAAAAAAATTACTCTAAAGATGAAATACTAGCATTATATGTAAATTCAAATTATTTTGGTGATGGTTATTATGGAATCTATGCTGCAAGTATGGGATATTATAAAAAAGAACCCAAAGATTTAACTTTAGAAGAAGCTTCTATGTTAGCTGGAATTCCAAATGCTCCTTCTGTTTATTCACCTTCTATAAATCCCGACTTAGCAAAAAAAAGGCAATCTCATGTTTTAAATGCAATGGTTCAGTATGGATACATTACAGAAGAAGAAGCTAATTCAATTAAATAGTAAATAAAAGTCATAAAAAAATTTTTTTATGACTTTTTTATTTTCTGTTACATATATTTAAAATAAGGAGTTTAATTATGAGAATTTTAATTTTTAAGAAAAAGTTTTTAATTTTTATGTGCATTATATTTTTTATAATATTTTCTATGTATTTCTATTATCATAATCCATTTTCCATGGCTGTTGAGCTTTCAATAAACAATGGCTTAGATGATAACGCAAAAGAAAAAATAATGTCTTTAACAAAAGGAACTGAAAAAATTGCATATTTAACTTTTGATGATGGACCTACTCTTAGAGCTACGCCTAGGGTATTAGATATACTTAAAGAAGAAAATGTAAAAGCTTCATTTTTTGTTATTGGAAAGTATGTAGCTAAACATCCTGAACTAGTAAAGAGAGCTTATGATGATGGTCATTATATTGCAAATCATGGTTATGATCATAGTAATAAAAAATTATACGAGAGTAATGCTAGTTTTATTAATGAAGTAAAAAAAACTGATATCGAAATTGGGAAAGCGATTGGCATTGATAATTATTGTTCTCATATATTTCGATTTCCAAATGGTTATATGTCTCCAAACAATAAATCTCAAAAAAAGGTAAGTGCTAAGCTTCTTCAAGAAATGGATTATGTATATGTAGATTGGAATTGTTTAAATAATGATTCTGTAAAAAAATATTCTAATTATCAATTATTAAACAATCTTAAAAAATCTGCTAAAAACAAAGGAACTTTAGTTGTTCTAATGCATGATACTTCTGATGTTAATGATACTCCTAGTATTTTAAAAGATTCCATAGATTATTTAAAAAGTGAAGGTTATGTATTTCAAAATTTTTATGATTTATTGTAATATAAAAAGAACAGTATAATTCAAAATAATTATACTGTTCTTTCTATAAATGATTTACATAGTCACCTCAATTTGATATATATTTCTGCTTCCATCTAATTTAATATAATTTTCTATCTTCTCGCCATTTAATTTTATCTCAGAAACTCCCATATTCTTTCCATTTGAATTTTTTATTCTAATATTATAAATACTTTCTTTCCATTTGTATTGAATTTGGTATTCTTTCCATTCTTTTGGAATGCATGGTTCTATCTTCATATATCCCTTTTCTATTTTTAATCCTAATATATATTCAATTCCTGCTTTATAATACCAGCTACTTGATCCTGTATACCATGTCCAACCACCTTGTCCTGCTAAATTACTTGCTCCATAAACATCTGCAGCAATAACATATGGCTCTACTTTATACTTTTTACTTGCTTCTTTTGTCCTTGCATGTTCAATCGGATTTATCATTCTGTATAGTTCTGTTGCTTTATCTCCAAATCCTAGCATTGTCTCTGCTATAATAACCCATATTGCACTATGTGTGTATTGACCACCATTTTCTCTTACCCCTGGTAAATATGCTTTAATATAGCCTGGTTCCAATTTTCCTTTTTCAAAAGGTGGATCTAACAATTTTATAAGTCCATGTTCTCTATCAACTAAGTGGTTCTCTAAGCTTTCCATTGAAATATATTTTTTATCATTATCTCCTGCTCCAGAAATTACGCTCCAGCTTTGTGCAATACTATCTATTCTACATTCATCATTTTCCATACTACCTAATACATTTCCATCATCCATGAATGCTCTTCTAAACCATCTTCCATCCCAAGCCTTTGTATTTAATGCTTTTTTCAAGTTGATTTTTATATTTTCATATTTTTTGGCTAATTCCTCATCTCCCATTTTATTACAAATTGGAATAAATCTGTCTAAAATAGCATATTGAAAGAAGCCAAGCCATACACTTTCACCTTTTCCTTTATTTCCAACAGTACTAAACCCGTCATTCCAGTCTCCTGATCCTATTTTAGGCAATCCATTTTCTCCAAAATTCAAACTTTTTTCAATTGCTTTTATACAATGTTTGTAAATATTTTCTTTAATGTTTGATTCTAAATATTTATCATATCTTTCATCTTTTCCTTCTTCCAATATAGGTCCTTGTAAATATGGAGTTTCTATTTGCAAAATTTCTTCATCTCCGGTAAAGTCAATATACTCTTCTGTTAAATATACAAGCCATAATAAATCATCCGAAAATCTTGTTCTTATACCTCTTTGGGTTTCTTCATGCCACCAATGAAGAACATCTCCTTCTATAAATTGATGTTTACTGTGTTTTATTATTTGTTTTTTTAATAATTCAGGATTTATATATTTTAATCCTAAAGTATCTTGTAGTTGATCTCTAAATCCATATGCTCCTCCAGATTGATAATATCCGCTTCTTCCTATTAGCCTACTAGAAATTGTTTGATATAATATCCATCCATTTAAAATGATGTTTATTGACTCTATAGGAGTATACACTTGTAATCTTCCTAATCTATCTTTCCAATAATTTTTTATATTTTCTAGTTCTTGTTTGCAATTTGCTATTTTACTATATTTATATGCAATATTTTTGCAATCTATTGTCTTGTCCTCAGCACCTAATATTATTGAAATTTCTTTATTTGCAAAACTTTCTATTTCTACTTCTATTTCATAAGCAATACAAGCATTTTTACCTAGTGCATTTTCGTTATTTAATTTTATTTTCTGCAGTGCTTCTGGATTTCCTATTCCATTCTTTCCTATGAAGAAATTTTTATCACCTGTATATGATATAATTTTTTCACTAGATGAAATATAAACTTGTGTATTTTTAAATTCATCTCTATATAAATTTTTGGCTAAAATTATATTATTATTTCTATCAAAATTCGTTGTAATAAATCCTTCTGATTTTAATTCATCTTCACCTATTACTGGTTTCATATAATAGTATAATTTTATTTTTTTTCGATTTGGTGTAGTATTTTTTAAATTTAAAATTCCAATTTTACAAGCATCTTCTTTTGGTACAAATACAGTTAATTCCTGTTCTATCCCAATATTTTTATGAGAATATTTAGCATATCCAAAGCCATATATAATATTATAATTATTTTCATCTGGCATTGGGTTTAATCCCAATGACCAAGTGTTTTTACTTTCTTCATCTTTTAAATATATAATTTCACTTGGAATATCATAACTTGGATTGTTTTCCCAACTAGAAACTCTATTCATTCTACTATTTTTATACCAACTATATCCCCCCATATTTTCAGTGATAACACAACCAAATTTCTCATTTGCCATAACATGGCTCCAAACAGTTGGTAATCTATTATCTTGATTAATCTTAATTAAATATTCTTTTCCATCTTCTGAAAAGCCTCCATATTCATTGTAATATTTACATTTATCTGAGTCTTTTAATACATTTATATCCTCTGTTTCTTTTGGTACTGGTATAATTGTTTCTTCTTCATTTCCTATTTGCTTATATTTTTCTAAATATTCTTCTTCCAAATCTTTTATATTATTTTCTAATCCTCCTTTTGCAGTATCTATTATTATGTCTGAAACTGTTTCTAGAAGTGCTATATCTTTTTTGTCTATTTCACCTTTTGTTAATGTAAATATTCCTCCTTTTATATTTTTTAAATATGACATTTGACTATTTAAAATAGAGTTTTCTATCTCTTCCCTTACATAATTTTCATAACTATGTTTTTCTTCATCTAATATTACTACTTCTGTTTGAATATTTTTCGTTCTAAAAAATTCATAAGCTTTTAAGACTTCTCTTATTACATAGCCATCATTAACATCTCTAATTTTAATTAATATAATTGGTAAGTCTCCAGATATTCCATATTTCCAAAGTTGATCTTTTTGATATATAATTTGTGTATTCTTTTTCATAAATTGACTTTTTATAGGATTATCAAAAATAAAATATGATAACATCTTTTGATAAATAGCTATTTCTTTGCCTTTTATTCTTAAATATCTACTCTCTGCTTCTACTCTTGCTCTTGAAAGTTCAAATTCCTTTTTTACATTTTCAAAAGATTGATATTTTTTAATATTTTCTTTTGTTTTTTCTTCTTCTCTGCCTACACCAATTATTAAATCTACTACTGTTTTTTCTTTTGGCTTTATTTTTATAGTTCTTTTTAATGCTACAATTGGTTCTGTTACTAATCCTATTTTTCTAGATAATGGTATAGATTTTTTAATCATATTAGGAATTCCTAAATTTCCTCTTCCTATAAACTTATCTTCTTCTATTTCATATTCTAAATCCCCAATTGTTTCACTATATGTGGATAAATTAGTTGCTAAATAGATTTCTTTATCATCTATTTGTCTTTTTTTTCTTTTTACTATTAGACTATTTGTTTCTTCATCGAATTTTGTAATTAAAAATAAATTATTAAATACTGGATGAGCATAATCTTGCTCTTTTTTTGATAATACAGGTTCAAAATAAGAAGTGACTTCTAATATTTCTTCCTGATTTCCTTGATTTTCAAAAATTACTCTTCTGATTTCTACTGGTTCTTGTGAACTAATTGTTGTTTTTATTGTTGTTTTTATATTTCCATTTAAAAGTTCTTGTTCGTCTCTATCTGGCATAAAACTAATTTGATAATTCTTTTCCTTTTTCTGATTAAAAGCATAGTTTGAACTCCATATTTCTTTTGTTTTTATATTTTTTATAATAAAAAATATGCCTTGCCCATAATCATCTGTAGCTTTAAATCTATTTATATAAATATCTTCATATTTACTAACCCCTTCACCTTTTTCATTCATTGCCACTACATAATTTTCATTTGAAATTATATTTCCTGTTATTAGTCTTTCATCTATCTTTTTATATGTTGTTTGAATATAATTTTCATAATCTTTATATTTGAATTTTTCTACTTTTTCTTTATTCTCTTTTGTTATTATAAATTTTTCTGGCATAGTTTCTTGTAAAAGTATACTTACTGCCTCAATTTGAGGATTTTTCATGAATCTTTTTTGTAATATTTGATTATTAAATAAATTGTTAATTGATAATAAAATTAGTCCTTGATGATGTGCCATATATGTTTTTACTAAACCATATTTTTTTCCTTTTTCTACTCTTTCTGGAGTAAAATCAATTGATTCATAAAAGCCAAATTTATTGTACATTCCTTCGTTTTCTAATTGTTTTAAATTTTTAATAGTTTCTTTTGGTTCATCTGTAATAGCTAAAACTCCTGCATAACTAGATACTACCAATTCATCTGCTAATCCTCTTTTTAATCCTAACCATGGAATTCCAAATGCTTTATATTGATAATTAGATTTTAAATCTTTTAAATTAAATGCTGCTTCTGATATTCCCCATGGTATATTTAATCTTTTAGCATATTCTTTTTGACTCATAATCATAAATTTACAAGACTCATCTAATAAGCTGCCTTCATATTTTGGTATGTTAATATTAGGCATAAGATATTCGAAGGCTGTTCCTGACCATGAAATTAATCCTTTATATTTTCCTAAAACTGTTAATGTCCTACTTAAATAATTCCAATGTTTTGTCGGTACATCTTTTTTAGCTATAGCTACTAAACTAGCTTGTCTTGCTTCTGAAGCTAATAAATCATAATAAGAATCTGTTAATTTGTTTTCTTCTACATTAAATCCTATTGAAAAAATTTGTTGTTCTTTACTATATAATACTGAAAAATTAGTATCTTTTATTGTATTATCAATAATTTCTATTAATGTTTGAATTTCGTCTCTATTACTATCTTTTATATTTTCTTCTAAAAACGTTTTTACTACAAAAAGATAGCCTATTAAATTTCCACTATCTACTGTTGAAACATATCTAGGTATTAGTGGTTCTTTGGTCTGAATTTGATACCAATTATACAAATGTCCATTCCATTTTGGCAAACTTTGTATAGTAAATATTATATTTTTTAATAAATAAAATGCTTTTTCTTCCTCTATATATCCCAAGTCATAAGCTGAAATAACTGCTAACAATGATAAACCAATATTAGTAGAAGATGTTCTTAAAACAATTTTTTCTTTTCTATCTTCTTGATAATTATCTGGAATCAAAAAATTGTTTGTTTCTGTTAAATATGTTTCAAAAAATTTCCATGTTCTTTTTCCTACTTCTTTTGCATATTGCTTTTCCTCATTGTTTAACTCTTCAACTTTATTTTTCTTCTTTTCATCTTTACTAATATACCACATACATATAGGAATAAAAATCCAAAATACTCCTAAAAAAACAGCCCAGATATTTTCCTTTAAACTTCCTAATCCTATCGAAATAAGTCCTAATAGTACATTTATTGCCATTTGATTATAATAAGAGATTAATCCTGACTTTGCTTGTTTTTCCGCTTCTTCTGATGTAGTCCACTCTAATAAATGCATATGACTAAAATGTACTCTATATAAAGTAACTATAATTGCTTTTGCTGAAATATATGCTTTATATGGTAAACAACCTAATGTTAATATTCCTCTAATAATTGTTCCTTTTATTCCTGATATTTTTGGAGTAAAAGTCTTTTGTTTTTGCTCTCCTTCTCTTTTAAAAATCATCTCATTTAATATTTCTAATATAAATGGACATACAGAAATTAGTAATAAAAAAGTGACTATTCCATAAATATTTTTACTATAAAATATTCCTATTATGTTTAAGTATATAATTGAAATTATAATACTAACTTCTAATAAACTCCTTCTTAGATTGTCAAATATTTTATATTTTGACAATAAATTTAATGGACTTTTTGAATTCATCCATCTAACAATTTGCCAATCTCCTCTTATCCATCTAGATAACCTATTCATAAAACTATTATATTTCGTTGGATACCCATCCATTAGCATAATATCAGATACTAATCCACAACGCAAATAGCATCCTTCTAATAAATCATGACTTAATACTGTATTTTCTGGTATTTGACCTTTTAAAACTTTTGAAAATACTGCAACATCATAAATTCCTTTTCCTGTAAAAATACCCTCTTTGAAATTATCCTGATAAATATCAGATATTGCATTTGTATATGAATCAATTCCTCCTGCTCCTGCAAATATTTTTGTAAATAAACTTTTATAGCTAATGTCCAAATTAATTCCAACTCTTGGTTGCATTATTCCATATCCATCTATTACTATATTTCTTTTATCATCTATAACTGGCTTATTTAAGATATGAGCCATAGCTCCTATTAACTCAAATGCAGAATTTAATATTAAATCTGTATCTGCATCAAGTGTAATAATATATTTTATTTTTTCTAATCTTTCTCTTATTTTAGATTGCTCTTTTTCTATTTTGTTTTCTATAGTATTTTCTCTAAATGGGTTTTGTATATTTCCTAAAATATACTCATTAAATTGATTTAACATTCCTCTTTTTCTTTCCCATCCAAGATATGAGTTTTCTTTTTTATTGAATTTTCTTTCTCTATAGATAAAATTAAATATTGGTAACTCTTTTTCATCAACTTTATATTTTTGATTTAATTTATCTACTTGTTTTTTTCCTTCTTCTATTACTTCATTATCAAAATCTTCCTCCTTTTTTGTACTTTCACTACAATCTCCTAGTAGAGTAAAATATATATTTGATGATTCATTAGCTAAATAATATACTTCTAATTTTCGCATTAATTCCTTAACTTTTTCTTTTGATTTTATAATTGTTGGTATTACTACCATTGTAGTATTTTCTTCGTCAATGCCATTAGTTAAATCTAATTTTGGTATTAATTTTGGTTTTACTATTTTACTTAAAATATATTGAATTAACTGAATAACTAATTCAGAAACTGGTATTAAAAATAAAATAAAACCTATAAAACCTAAATAAATATTGTTAGTCATTTTATTTACTAAATATCCTATTATTATAGAAAAAATCATAGTAATAAAAGTTGTAAAACAAATATATATTATTGTTTTACTTTTTTCGCTTATGCTATCTTTTTTCTTACGTTTTAGTCCAATATATAGTTCACTAACTCCTTTATCAATTAAATAATATCCTATATGTGACTGCTTGCTTCCTATTTCTTTTGTATTTGCAATTTCTAACATTTTTCTTGTAATATATATTTCAGATATTTTTGTTTTTTTAGATATTTCCTTAATTTTATTTCTATAATATTCTTTTGTTTTATTATCCATTTTATCATATACATTAGCTGGATCTTGTTTTAACAATTCTTCTACTCCATTAACTTTTTCAAATATTTCTAAAAAATTAATTCTTTGTATTTTTTTTATACTTGTAATACTATTTCCAATAGATACTTTACGAACAGCTATATCAAAATGTTCTTTTTTTATTACATCTGATACAGTCATACCAGCTAATTCAACTGTTTCTTCTAAAGCGTTCAAATAACTATAACCTTTTTTCCCGTATCTTTTTAGTATATATGACATGTATTCAATAAATGGGTATTGCATATCTTCCCATACTTTTTTACTTATTTTTCTACTAGAATTATTTTTACATAGCAATTCTGATTTTTGTTTATTTTCTACTAATCTTTCTACTATATTTTCTGCCTTGTACTTTTGCATTTGAGAAGTATATATTTTTTCACAAATTTCTCTAATATTTTCTATTATTGCTATATTTAAAAATAATCCTATATTCCAAATTTCTTCCATGCTTAAATTTTTCTTTGTTTGGTAACTAGTTAGATATATTTCTAAATCATTTTTTTCAATTTTATTATCTGTATATGCTACTATTTCAGATGCTAAAACATAAATACGTGCAAATCCTTTATATGGTCCGTTACCTATTCCTAAAAAATTAATATATTTCTTTAATGGTAATTCAGTTTTTATTTGTTTTACTGTTTCTTCTATAATATAAAAATTATCTAATAACCATTCTCCTGCTGGATGTATACTAATACCCAGTTTTAAATGTTCGTTTAAAATATTATATACTTCTTCTATTATTTTAAAATTCTCTTCTAGATATGGTATCGGATAAGTATTCTTCTGAGACTTATTTACTAAATTGTGATTTGTTGCTATTTTTTCTAAATGATTTTTTAATTGTTCTTGGTCTAATGTAGTTCCATTTATTTTTAATATTTTATTTTTATTCAAAAAATTCCACTCCTTGCCAATATGTTTTATCCATATTGTTTGCAAGAAGTGGTAATATTATACTTTTTATTTAATTATCTTTCTTCATCTGTTAAATCTTTTGTACTTACATTTTTTGATTCTTGTATTTGGTTTTGTTTTTGCTCTCTTTGTTTCTTTATATCAGAATTTCTAGTTACATCAACTTCTATTTTTCCATCCACCAAATAGAAATCTTGTCCACCAACTAATCTACTAATATTATCAATTGAACCTCCAATTTTATTAATAGCTTCCTCTTTAGTGCACTTTCCTTCATCTAATTTTTTTAATAAATCTTGGTTTTCTTTTATAACTTCAATGTAGTCTGCAATTTCTTTTGGCATATTACTATTAAAACCTAGATCTAAAAAATTATCATATCTGTACTTTTCTTGATTTTCTTTTAATTTTATATAATAAGTTTTGTCATTTGGTCCATCATTTTGTTGTATATCAAATGTGATATCTTCTTCATTAGTTTTTAATGGATCACTTAATTTTTCTTGAAGAACTTCATAACTTACTTGGTAATTATCTTTTGCCATTTTCATTACTTCTCCCATAGATATCTGAGAAAAATCTGCTTTAATCTCGTCATTTAATTCAAATAGTTTTTGTGCTGTTTCTTCGCTTATTCCCATTTGCTCTATCGTCTTTCCTTCTTCTTGAGCAACTTGCATATCTATTGGTTTATCTATATGTCTATTTATTTCACTATATGCATATGTGGCTACTCCTGCGGTTAATGTTAACACTCCTGTAATAGCTGCAACTCTTTTTGCAATTTTTTTTAATTTTTCATGCTTCTTTTTCTGAACTTTATAGTTTTTATGTTGCGCTCCTTTTCTCGGTGCTTTTATTTCTGGTTCTGTTGATTCTCGTAAATGCTTTTTACCTTCATTTACAAATCTTGGCATGTCTAATGGTTTATTTTCATTTACTTGTTTGTTGTAACTTTCTAGGATTTTTTGAAATCTCTCTGCATCTAATTTAAATCTCACTTTGCTGAATTCTTCTTCTTCATAAAGTGGATGAATCTTATACTCTTCTTTTGGACTAATTTCCATTTTTGCTTTTTTTAGATTATTTTTAGCTATTAAATATGCTTCATATGATTTTTTAAACTTTTCACTTGCTTCCCTCAACCTTCTTACTGTCTCCACATCTACAAACGAATCACATCTACCATTATATCTATAAGCTATTTTTAGTAATTTTTTTTCTTTTTCTAATTCGTCTTTTTCTTTATTATCCTCTAGTGGGATATCAATTGATGTATTCTTACCATTTCCTCCTTGAATTACTTTTAATGAGGCTCTAAACTTTTCCTTTTCATCATTCATAATCATTTCTCCTTTGAATATCTAATTATTATATATCATTTTCACAAAAAAAATGCAACTCATTCATAAAAATATTCTATAATTCCATTATAAATTCCCCAAGCTAGTTTATCTTGATATGTATTTTCTAATAATTGTTTTTCTTCCTCTGGGTTAGATAAAAATCCACATTCTACTATTGATATAGGTATTTCAACATGTTTCATAATATAAACAGTATCTAATTTCATCGCTACTCTTTTGTTTTCTTTTTGTATAGATTTATTTAAATTTTCTTGCAATAACTTAGCTAATTTTATACTATTTTCATCATTTGGTTTATAAAAACACTGCCAACCATAATACTGTTGTTGAGGTATTTTATTTAAGTGAATAGATACAAATATGTCAGCAGAACTTTCATTTCCTATTTTTACTCTATTATGAATATCAGATATTTTCTTTTGTTTAAGTGTTTGTGCATCTAAATCATAAATAGCATTTTCGTCTGAACGAGTTAATATTACATTACACCCACTTTGTTCTAATAAATTTTGTACTTTTAGTGTTATTTTTAAATTTGTTTCTGCTTCAGTCGTTCCATTGCTACTTTGTGCACCTTCATCTGGTACACCATGCCCCGCATCTAACACTACCGTTTTTCCTGACACTGGCGTAGCCGTTGTTTGTATTACACTTTCATTATTTTGATTTTTATTTTTCTCTCCTTTTTGATTATTATTTGCTATTTGCAACGAAAATGTAAATATTCCTACTAACAATGCAGATATAATTATTTGAATTCTCTTTTTATTAATTATTACCATAATCAAAACTCCTAATATAAATATTTATTATATTTATATTAGGAATTTAATATTTTATTCTTATTTATTTTATTACTCTTATCATATTTGGTATTTCTATTAGCTCTTCTGATAATTTATCTACTTGCTCCATTCTTCTAATTTCTGCAACAATATTAATCTTTGCTTTATTATTTGTAACTTCTGTTTGTAATTCTTTTATATTTATACCATTTTTCATAAAAACATTTGTAATTTCTAATGCTAAATTTTTCCTATCAAATGCTAATATCTCTATTTTTATACTTTTTTTCTCTTCCTCTTTCTTGGTTTGTAATAATTTTAGTATTTGATTTTTAGCTTTAGCTGTTTTTATAACTTCAGTCCATTCTTCTTCTGGAACAGTTTTTAATTCACTTGTTATAATTTCTACAATATTTCCATTTTGCAATTTAGTAACAAGTGGCATGTCTATGCTATTTATTTTACACCCTATCATATGATTCCCAACTTCGTCATGAATAGAATATGCAAAGTCAATTGCCGTTGCTCCTTTTGGTAATACTTTAATATCTCCTTTTGGAGTAAATATATATATTTCATCTTCTAAAAGTTCACTTTTTAAAGTTGCTAAAAATTCTTTAGGATCTTCTAAAATTTTTTTTAATTCTAAACTATAATGTATCCCTGATAAATTCTTTTTAAAATTCATTTCTTCTTTTTTTATATATGGAAGATAATTTATTATACCATATTTAGCAATTTTATTCATTGTATAACTACAAATTTGAACTTCTAACTCTACTCCTTTTTCCCCTAAAATAATCTCATGTATTGCTTCATACATATTGTTTCTGGGAGTAGCTATATAGTCTTTAAATGTTCCTGGAATTAAATTATATAAAGTATTTATAATTCCTAATATCATATAACATTCTTGTTTTTGTTCTGTTATTATTTTTATTGCAAATAAATCCTTTATTTCATCCATTCCAATTTTCTTTTCATTTATTTTTTTATATATATTATATAAATGTTTTGTTTCTATTTTTACAATTGCAGTTATTCTTTGCCTTTTTAATTCTTGTTTTATTTTTTCTTTAGTTTTCTCTAGAAGTTCTTGCTTTTGTTTTTTCTTTTCTTCTAATTCTATTATTATATTTTTATAATCATCTGGATATAAATATTTAAATGCTCCATCTTCTAATTGTGTCTTTAACTCATACATTCCTAATTTATACGCTATTGGAGCATATAGTTCTATTGTTTCTTTGCTAATTGCTATTTGTCTATCTCTTTTCAAATGTTCTAATGTATTAATGTTGTGCAACCTATCTGCTAACTTTAATATAATAATTCTTATATCCTTTTCCATTGCTCCAAACATTTTGTTATAATTTTCTGCTTGTTTTTCTTCTACACTTTTAAACAATTCAGTAATTTTTGTTACTCCTTCTACTATCTGAGCAATTTCTGTTCCGAATTCTTTTTCAATATCTCCATAACAGGCATCTGTATCTTCTACAACATCATGCAACAAAGCAGCACATATTGTTTGCGTATCTAACCCTAATTTTGCTAATGTATAAGCTACATGCAATGGATGAATAATATATGGCTCTCCAGATTTTCTATATTGATTTTTATGTTTATTTTCAGCATATGAATATGCCTTTTTTATTTTATATGTATCAATATTTCTATTTTTTCTTTTAGCTTGATATAACACATCTTCTATAGTAATTACACATTTTTCACTCATTTTTATCATCCTTATCCATATTTTATTTTTTCTGAATAATATCTGCATACATTGTGTAATACTTTATTGTCTAATATAAACTCTTTTCCGTCTTTATTAATTGATTTATTTATTACTTTTTTATCTAAACATTTTCCACAAATCATACAATTATTTTTTTTACCTTTTATTAATCTTGTTTCATCTTTTTCCAAATCAAAAATATATTGTGGATATACTTCTGCAAGAAGTGGACAAAATGTTGCTTTTATTCCATCTTCTTGTAGCCATATTTGAATTCCTTCTCCTCCGTTTTGGCAATATGTTTCATTCTCAGCTTGATATTTTATATTTTCACTATCATTTAAAAATATTTTTGGAATTCTTATTTTTAAATTTCTTTCATTTGCTAAATTCTCTATTTCGTGTATTATATTTCTCCATTTTTCTGGCTGTATATGATTTAATACTATATTCTTGTCCCATAAAGATTCAAAACTTCCTGCGTGAAAAGTGTACCAGTTTATTCCTAATTTTAAATAATGTTCTATTATTGCTCTATAATCTTCTTGGTTTATTTCCCATAATGTTGGTTGAATTTTTACAGCTATTCCGATTTTCTTTACAATAGTAAATTGCTTTATCAATTTCTTTTATATCAATTTTATTTGTTCCTTTTAAAAATTGTAATTTTTCGTTATCTAAACTGTCTATACTATAACTTATATATTTAATATTGTTTGGATCTATTTCTTGTATTAATTTTTTTATTACTTTTACACCATTATAGCCTGAAGTAGAAAACATTACCTTTTTTCCGCGTTTTATAAATTCTTTTGCTGCCAAATTGCAAAATTCTGTATCTACTGAAACATCTGGATTACCTAATATATATGCTTCTTCTAAATTAGGTAATTTCTCTATAATTTTTTGTATTTGTTCTAAATTTCCTTGATATTCTTTATGCTTTCTTCCATAACTTTCTTGTGTACATCCAATACAAGAACATGTACATTTTCTTCTTCCATAAGTTCCTGTATATAATGTTAATGATTTAACTTTTTTTAATAATTGAAGCTTGTCCATATCTCGCCTCCTATTTTTTCTCTATTAGTTTATGCTGGACATCACTTCTTTAGAACAAAAAAAAGCTTTTATCTTCTAATTTGATAAAAGCTTTTTGGCTTATTATATAATTTTATAAATTTCTTCTATCTACTGCATAACTACTTCCCATAACAGATTTAGCCGCATGTTTTACTTGTGCTCCTATTTCTCCTATTTCTAGAATATTATGGAATCTTCCTACATCAGACACTACTACACCAATAGATACTGAAGTCAATGGGAATTGTTCAATAATTCCTTTTCTATTAGCAACTTCTATATAACCTTTTTCTATATCTGCTTCTGTAAAATATCTTTCTACATTTTTATCAAAATAACTTATTATATTTTGACAAAGTTTTTCGCAATTAGTTCCTGGTACAATTGCTACAAAATCATCTCCTCCTATATGACCAACAAAAGTATTTTCTAATTCGTCACTATGAACCATTTTTACAATTGTTTCAGCTGTAAATTCTATAATCTCGTCACCTTTTAAGAATCCATACACATCATTGTATGCTTTAAAATTATCTAAGTCAACATATAATACACAAAATGGTTCTTGCCTTAATATTCTCTTCTTTAGCTCTGCATGTATCTGTACATTTCCTGGTAATCCTGTTAGAGGACTTACTCTTCTGTTGCTAGACAACAATCTGTTTAAATTCTTTACTGTATAATATAAGTATTGCTCATCTACTGGTTTTTTTATAAAGTATTCTATTGACTCTTGTAGTATTCTTACTCTATGTTCTTTTTCACTTTTTGATGACACCACAATAACCGGTGTTATAGTGTTATCCTCATCTTTCCTAATCTTTCTACATAATTCTACTACATCTCTATCTATAGCATCTTCGTTAATTACAATAAGTGATGGTATATTTTTTAATGCAATATCAATTTGTTCCGTTTTTACACTTATAAATTTATATTCTGGATCATTTCTAAATAGCTCTCTAAATATTACAATTGATGAGTCATCATCATCAATAATGTATATTTCTTGTACCATATTCTTACTCCTTTGTTTAATTTTTCTACTTTTTTTGATTTATTATATACAAAATATTTATTAAGTTTCAAGTATTTTTTTTATTTTTTCTAATCTGTATTTTTTTATTTAATATTTCTGTTATCTCTTTTGTATTAATAGCCGGAAATGCTTTTTTTAGTCTATATACATTTTTGTACAAACTTAAAGTCATTCTATCTCTCTTTCTTTTTAATTTTCTTACTAATTTTTGAACATTTTCAGTCTTTATTGTTTTTTCTTCACTTTTATTGTTTTCCTTTGTTAATTTTCTGATTTCATTTAGTTTTGCTTTTATTTCTTTATTTATTTCTTCTACTTTCTTTAATGTCATTTTTATATTTTTTACTTTAATGATTGTAACAATTAAATCTGCTAATAATACTATTGCTATAATTGAAATTATATAATGTAATAATCTTATATCCACTTTAAAAACTAAATCTTTTACAAATGGATGAATATATTTTACAAATATAACTCCTAATATTCCCCAACAAATTGAATTTACTAAGCAAATTCTTCCTTGAAAATTAAATTTTTGCTCAGAATAATCCCAATATTTTGTATGAAATATTTTTTCTAATAAAACTCCCACTAAGTACTCCCATGTAGTTAGTACAATAATGGCTATAAAAAATAATAAGATAGGTTTGTTTTGATACCTTTCTAGAAATAGTAACATAATAATAGCTCCTATTCCATAAATTGGACAAACTGGTCCCTTCAAAAATCCAGTATTTATTATCTTTTTCTCTGATACAGATCTTACAATAGATTCCATAATCCATCCCAAAAAGGAATATATAATAAAATATGTTAATATTTCAAATATTTTTGCTCCCATGGAAGTTTCCCCTCTTTCAATAAATATCCTCCTACAATGTTTTGTAGGAGGTATTTCTATTTTCTTACTACTACTTCATATGTTTCACTTATATTACTCTCGTTATACACTATTACTTTTAAGTTATTTTCTCCATCTTTTAATGGATATGAATATTGAAATTCTTTTCTTTGCTCTAATGGTAATACCTGATCTAAATTTAACACATATTGTTCTTCTTTATTAATAACAAATTCTACCTTCTTTATTCCTTCTTCATCTGATGCATTTATAATAAAATTAGCTGAACCATCTGTTGTTATTTCAACTTTTGGCTTTGTAACTCCTTTTACTTCTTGGGTCTTTGTCTCTGTTTTATTATTAATATCTACCATAACAACTGTTAATGTATGTGTTCCTTTTGGAGTTTCTATTGTTTGCTCTGTTTGCATACTATTAATATCAACTTTTGTTTCTTCTTCGTCATCCCATCTATAAGTCATGTATGAAAGTTGTTCTTTTCCATTTGCAGTGATTTTAATGTTATTTCCTTCTACTTTTAATTCTACATTAATGTCTCCTTGTATTGTATATTGTCTTTGACATGTTGATTCTTTTCCATTTACATCTACTGCATATATATTTAACGTATTTTTTCCTGTTGGTATTTCTATTTTTTGTTCTACTTTTTTCTTTCCTTTAGTATCAATTTCTATTTCGTCCTCATTATTCCAATGATATGTTACTTTTGTTAATTCTTTATTACTTGATATTTGTAATGTAATTTCTGTCGCAGCATCTTCTTTTATTTCTATAGTTGGTTTGTTTGATTCTCCTTCTGACTTAGAATCTTGATACATAGAATAAGATCCACTTCCAATCATAAATACACCAAAAAGCAAAATTGCTATTGAGAAAAATTTTATTATTTTTTCAATTTCAATTGGTCCAGTTCTTCTAGTTTTATTCTTTTTTTCTTTTTTTGGACTTTCTACACTTAATATTTGATTCAAAGTTTTTCACCTCATTAGTTTTATTCATATTGAATTATAACATATGCCTTTATAAAAGTAAATGTTTTGAAACAATAAAAAAAGAAACAATTTTTTAACAAATGTTTCCTTTTTTTATTTATATTTTAAATTAATTTTGTGAGTATGGAAGCATAGCAATATGTCTTGCTCTTTTTACTGCTATTGTAATATCTCTTTGATGTTTTGCACATGCTCCAGTTGTTCTTCTTGGTAATATTTTTCCTTTATCATTGATAAATTTTCTTAATTGTTCTGGATTTTTGTAATCTAATTCAAAGTTTTTATCACTGCATAATACACATACTTTTTTTCTTTGTTTTCTGAATCTTGGATTATAATCCTCATCATAATTTTTATTATTTCTTCTATTTTGTTTTTTATCTGCCATTTTATTTTTCCCCCCTTGCTTAATTAGAATGGTAGGTCATCACTTGAAGATACTTCAAAATCTGCTCCCATATTTCCTGGAGCTGTATTTCCAAATGTATTTTCGAAAGAAGTACTTCCTGCTTCTCCATCTCTTCTACTATCTGCAAAATAAGCTTCTTCTGCAACAACTTCTGTTACATAATGCTTTGTTCCTTGGTCATCATCCCAAGTTCTTGTTTGTATTCTTCCAATAATTCCTACTTGTTGACCTTTCTTAAAGTATTTGCTACAAAACTCTCCAAGCTTACTCCATGCAACTATGTTTATGAAATCTGCTTGTCTTTCTTCGCCTTGTCTTACAAATCTTCTGTTAACTGCTAAGCTAAAAGATGCTACTAATGTATTGTTTGTTTGAGTATATCTTACTTCTGGGTCTCTTGTTAGTCTTCCCATTAATATTACTTTGTTCATTTTCTATCACCTTTCTTACTTTAAATAAAGGCCCCTTACTTTATTTAATTTTTTTATTTTTTTACAACGATAAATTTTATAATATCATCTGTAATTCTATAAACTCTTTCAAGTTCTGCTATTGAATTTGGATTTGATTCAAAATTGAATAACATGTATGTAGCTTCACTGAATTTTTTGATTTCATAAGCTAATTTTTTCTTTCCCATGTTTTCTACTGATTCAACTTTTCCATTTTCATTAATTAACCCTGTGAATTTTTCTTCTAAAGCTTTTAGTCCTGCTTCATCAACATTTGGGTTAACAATGATAATACTTTCGTATTTGTTCATTATTTTCACCTCCCTTTGGATTTGTAACCTACATTTTCTGTAAGTAGAGATTTGAATTAAACATAACAAAATAGCCATGTTTTTTCAAAACATAGCTATTTTACCATATTTTCTAGTATTTGGCAAGTGGTTTGTTGATTTTTTTCTGGTTCCTGTGTTATTTTAATTCTGCATATAAATATTACACAGAAGGCTAAGCTAATAACGATAACACAATATCAATTTAAAAATAACTAAGAGATTTCTCTTAGTCATTATATTTTTTGTTTTTCTGTATAAATTATCTTTCCAAATTTTATTTCATTTACTTTCTTCTGTATTTCCATAATCGGAATTGGAAGAATTGATATTAAAATTGTTATTATCCATTGTGTTTGATTTAATGGAACTAGTTTAAATATATTAGCTAATGTAGGTATAATTACAACAATTGTTTGAACTAGTACTCCCAAAATAAAACTTCCTATTAAAAATTTATTTTCCAAAATTCCTACTTTAAAAATAGATTGTTCACTTTTTATATTAAAACTGTGGACAAGTTCTAAGACTCCAATTGCTATAAAAGCCATTGTTCTTCCTACTTCAATTCCGTAATATTTGTTTCCTATGCTAAATGCTATTAAAGTAAGCATTCCTAACATAATTCCTTCTACTATAATTTTGTTCCATAATCCATCTGCAAAAAGTCCTTTTTTACTATCAACTGGCTTTCGATTCATTATATCTTTTTCTGGTGGTTCTAAACCTATTGCAATAGCTGGTAACGAATCTGTTACTAAATTTACCCATAATAATTGTATTGCTAATAAAGGTGATTTAAATCCTAATACTAATCCCATAAATATGGTAACTATCTCTCCAATGTTTGTTGCAATTAAGAAATGAATTGCTTTTTTTATATTATCATAAATATTTCTTCCTTGTTTTACTGCTTTTACAATTGTTACAAAATTATCATCTGTTAAAACCATATCTGCAGCATTTTTTGCTACATCTGTTCCGTTTTTTCCCATTGCAATTCCTATATCAGCATTTTTTAATGCTGGACTGTCATTTACTCCATCTCCTGTCATTGCTACTACTGCCCCTGTACTTTGCCAAGCTTTTACAATCCTTACTTTGTGTTCAGGAGTTACTCTTGCAAATACAGAATAATTTGCTATTTCCTTTTCTAATTTGTTTTGTTGTATTTTATCTAATTCTTGACCTGTAATTGCTTTATCTTGAGCACCTAATATATTTAATTCTTTTGCAATTGCTTTAGCTGTTGCTATATGATCTCCTGTTATCATAACAGTTTTTATTCCAGCTCGTCGGCAAGTTCTTACTGCTTCTTTTACTCCCTCTCTTGGTGGGTCTATCATTCCTATCAATCCTACAAAATTCAAGTTGTTTTCTATATTATCTGAATCTATTTTACTTGGCATATATTCTAAATCTTTATATGCTACTGCTATTACTCTTAAGGCCCTTTCTGCCATTTGTAAATTTTCTCTTTGAAGTTTCTGTTTTTCTCCTATTGAATTTTGACATTTGTTTAATAAAACATCTGGCGCACCTTTTGTTATGATTCTATATTTATTTCCAATTTTATGGATTGTTGTCATCATCTTTCTGTTAGAATCAAAAGGAATTTCATTTATTCTTGGCATATTATGATATAATTCTGTTTTATTTTTGTTATTTTTTAATCCATTTTGTACTAATGCCACTTCAGTAGGCTCTCCACTTACTTCTATTTTGCCATTTTTATATAAAATATCACAATCTGTACACATCGTAGAAAGTTCTATTGCAAACTCTGAATTATTTGATTTTACTTCCACTACTGTCATTTCATTTTTTGTTAATGTTCCTGTTTTATCTGAACAAATAACTTTGCTACTTCCTAATGTCTCTACTGCTGGCAATCTTCGAATAATGCTATTATTCTTTGCCATTTTTGTAACACCTAGTGATAACATTATTGTTACAATCGCTGGTAATCCTTCTGGAATAGCTGCAACTGCTAGCCCTACTGATGTCATAAACATTTCCATAGGATCTATATTTTTTATTAATCCTATTACAAATATAATTAAACATATTGCTAAACATACTATTCCTAATATTTTTCCTACTTGACTCAATTTTTTTTGAATAGGTGTTTCTGGTGCTTCATCTTGTATAATCATATTTGCTATTTTTCCTACTCTGGTATTCATTCCTGTTTCTGTAACAACTGCCTTTGCATGTCCATTTACTACAATGCTACTCATAAAAGCCATATTTAACATGTCACCTAATGGAATATCTTTTTTGCATATCATATCTGAGTCTTTTAAAATTGCTTCAGTTTCTCCTGTTAAACTAGATTCTTCTATTTTTAAGTTATGACTTTCTATTAATCTACAGTCTGCTGGTACGTAATTTCCTGCTTCTAATATAATTAGGTCTCCTGGTACTAATTCTTCTGCATTTATTTCTATTGTTATATTGTTTCTTATTACTTTTGCTTTTGGAGGTGTCATTTCTTTTAATGCCTCTATTGATTTTTCTGCTTTTGATTCTTGTACTACTCCCATTATAGCATTTAATATTACAATAGCTATTATAATAATTGAATCTATGTAATCATTTTCCCCTTGTATATATGAAATTCCTGCAGATACAATGGATGCTAATATTAATATAATAATCATAAAATCATTGAATTGCTTTATAAATTTTATAAACATTGTTTCTTTTGGCTTGTCTTCTAACTTATTTCCACCATATTTTTGCCTTCTTTCTATTACTTGCTCTTTTGTTATACCACTTCTTCTATCTGTTTTTAATAATTTAAAAATTTCTTCTTTTCTTAAAGTTTCCCACATATTTTTCTCTCCTTTGTATTCTTTTTATACTTTCATTCTATGTGGCTTGTACTTTGTTTATGACAATTTATAAATTTTACTTAATAATTTTATATTAATAATATCAATATTCTTTTTTCGACATATTATACTTTAAGGAGGTATTATTATGTTTATTAACTCATTAATTTTAGCACTTTCTAGTAGTATAGATTCTCTTGGAATTGGAATTACATATGGTATTAAAAATACAAGAATTTCTTATATGGCTAAAATTGTCTTATTTGTAATTTCATTTTTAATTTCATTCTTATCTGTATGTTTTGGTGATATTTTAAAAAATATCTTTTCTGATTTTGCTACAAGATTAATTGGAAATATCATTTTAATTGCTATGGGAATTTTTGTATGTTTTCAAGCTATACATAAAGATAAAAAAAATACGACTCAGAATTTAGCATCTTCTGAGCCTATTTGCAAAAATAATGAAAAGATTTATAGTTTTTTTATTGAATTTCTAGGTATTACTATTAAGATTATTAAGAATCCTACCTCCTCAGATTTAGATTCTTCTCATTCAATAGATAGTAAAGAAGCTTTATTTTTAGGTTTTGCTCTTTCTTTGGATTGCTTTTGCATTGGAGCTTTTGGAAGTATTATTGGTGTTAGCTCTTTTCTTTTTCCTGTATTTATATCAATTTTTCAACTTGTTTTTTTAAGTATTGGCAATATGTTAGGAAAAAGGTTACATCGTTTAAGTAATTTGCCTGATAATATTTGGTCTGTTATCTCTGGTATTTTGCTTGTTTTAATAGGAGTAGTGAGATTTGTTGTTTAATATTAAATTTCATTATTTTAATTTCATAGATAATAATTTTGAAATACCATTTTCCTCCATAGTTACTCCATATACTGTATCTGCTGCTTCCATTGTTCCCTTTCTATGTGTTATTACTAAAAATTGTGTGTCTTTTGAGAACTTCTTTAAATACTCTGCAAAACGATAAACATTTACATCGTCTAATGCTGCTTCTATTTCATCTAATACACAGAATGGCGCTGGATTTATTTTCAATATAGCAAATAATAATGCAATAGCTGTAAATGCTTTTTCTCCTCCTGATAATAGCATCATATTTTGAAGTTTTTTTCCTGGTGGTTGAACTGTTATTTCAATTCCACATTCTAGTATATTTTCTTCATCTTCTAATTTTAACGATGCATTTCCTCCACCAAATAATTCCTTAAATACTTCTGCAAAATTCTTATTAATAATTTCAAATTGAGTTTTAAATTGTTCTTTCATTGTTGCTGTCATATCATTAATAATCTTTCTTAGTTTTGACATTGTATCTTCTAAATCAACTCTCTGTTCACACATAAAGTCATATCTTTCCTTCATTGTTTTATATTCTTCTATTGAGTCTATATTTACACTTCCTAATTCTCGTAAATCTTTTCTCAAATTATTTACATTTTTCTGTGTTAATGCTACATTTTCTGGTTTTTTATAATCTTTTACTGCATTTGGAGTTAATTCATATTCTTCCCACATTTTGTTAATTATAGTATTTATATCTTCTTCAATCTTAGTTTTCTTTACATCAATTTTAACAATTTGAGCTTTTAAATCTTCAATTGTTTTAAATTTTTCTGTAATTTCATTTTCTTGTTTCTTTAATTTTTCATTTTTTTCTACTCTTTGTGTTTTTAATTGTTCTATTTTTACTCCGCTATTTTCTACTTCTTTTTTTATGTCATTAATTTTCTCTTTTATTTCTTCTTTTGATTTTTCTAAGTTAAAGTTATCTTGTTTTATTTGCTCTATTTGTCTTTGTTTATTTTCTATACTTTTATTTGTATTTTCTATTTCTACATTTATTCTTTCTTGTATTTCCTGGATTGAAGCTTCACTTTCGTCAAAAGATGATACTGATATTTTTAAGTTTGTAATATCAAAATTTAAATCATCTGCATATTTTTGATTATCTTTATTTAAATCTGCAAATTCGCTTATTACTTTATTTAATTTATCTGTTTCTTCTGTTAAATTTTCTATTTCTTTTTGTGTTTCTTGCTTTCTTAAAATTGTTTGTTCTTTTTCTTTTTCTATATTTGCTTGTTCTTCTTTTAGTTTGTTTACTCTTTGTTCTATTTTAGCAATATTTTCTTCAATTGAAACTAATTTTTGTTTTTCTGTTGCATATGTAATATCAATTTCTTGTAATTCTTTTTCTAAACTTGTTGCTCCTTCAAAAGTATCCTCCATTGATCTTTCATATTCCTGTTTTTCTTTTTCTAATTCTACAACTTTTTCTCTTAACTTTTTAGTTTCTTTTTCTAATTTTTCAATTTCTCTTCCTCTTCCCAAAATATTAACAGTTTTCTTTGCTACAGATCCTCCTGTAATTGCTCCTGATGGATTAATTACATCTCCTTCAATTGTTATAATTCTAAATGTATATCCATTTTGTTTAGCCACTTTAATTGCTGTTTCCATGTTGTCTACTATAACAGTTCTTCCTAATAAGTTTAATACAATTTGTTCATATTTTTTATTAAATTTAACTATGTCTGATGCAATACCTACTACACCTTTTTCATGTCCTTTTATTTTATCTAGCTTTCTACCTCTTACAGATGTAATTGGTAAGAATGATGCTCTTCCTAAATTGTTTTTTCTTAAATGTTGTACTAATTTTTTTGCATCTTCTTCTGTTTCTGTTACTATATTTTGTAGACTTGCTCCTAAACACATTTCTATTGCTGTTTGGTATTCTTCTGGGACTTCTATTATATTAGCTAAAACTCCATGCATTCCTTTTCCTAGTTCTTTAATATTTTCACAATCTTTTAATAATGATTTTACACTTTTTATATATCCTTCTTTTTCTTTTTCTGTTTCAATTAAGAATTTTAATCTTGATTCTTTTATTCTTATTTCACTTTGATATCTATTTATCTCATCTTCATAAGCTTTGATTTTTTTGTCAGCTTCTTCTCTTTTCTTATTAATCTCTTCTAAACTTGATACAATTTTATTTCTTTTTGAATCAATTTCATAAAATTCTTTTGCTATGTCTTCTTTCTGTAATCTTGTACTATCTAATTCTGAAATATGAGATGCTACTTCACTTTTTATTTGTGCTTGCCTTTTTTCATAATTATCAAAATTTATCTCTTTACTATTTATTTCTGATTGTAATTCATATTTTTTGTCTATATTAGCTTCTACTTGTAATTTATAATTTTCTATTTCTAATTCTTTACTTGAAAGTTTTTTTGTAAGATTAGCTAGCTCTTCTTCTTTTTCTTTTAATTCTTTTTCAAACTTCTCTTTGTTTTGTTTTAGATTTTGTTGTTTTTCTTGTTTTTGTTCAATTTCCTTTTTTAATTCTTCTAGTCTATTTTGTGCTTCTTCTATTTCTTTTTCAAATCTACTTTTATTTTCATTGTTGTTTAAAATTCTTGTATCAGCTACATTTATATCAGAATTTAACATTTCAATTTCTTTTTGACTTTCAAATCCTATATTTGACATTTCTTCTATTTTGACTGTAATATCATCTATATCATTTTGTAATTCTTCTTTTAATTGTTTGATTCTTTCTAATCTGCCTTCTTCGTCATTACATTGATTTGTATAAATTTCTTCATCTTTTATAATTTCTTCTAAAGTTGATTTATATTTTTCTATGTTATATATAAATAAGCCTATTTCAATACTTTTTAGTTCTTCTCTTAAATCTAGATATCTTTTAGCTTTTTCTGCCTGATTTTTTAATGGTTCTATATTTGTTTCTATTTCTGTTAAAATGTCATTAATTCTAAGTAAGTTTAGCTTTGTACGTTCTAGTTTTTTCTCTGATTCTTGCTTTCTTGTTCTATATTTTACTATTCCTGCTGCTTCTTCAAATATATTTCTTCTATCTTCTGATTTATTACTTAATATTTCATCAATTTTTCCTTGTCCTATAATTGAATATCCATCTTTTCCAATTCCTGTATCCATAAATAATTCTAATACATCTTTTAGCCTACAAGGTACTTTATTTATATAATATCCTGTTTCTCCACTTCTATAAATCTTTCTTGTTACTGTTACTTCAGTATATTCAATTGGTAACGCTCCATCTGAATTATCAAATACTAGTGAGGCTTCTGCAAATCCTAATGATTTTCTATTTTGGGTTCCTGCAAAAATAATGTCTAATGACTTTGTTCCTCTTAATGATTTCATGCTTTGCTCTCCGAAGCACCCATCTTATGCTGTCTGATATGTTACTTTTTCCTGATCCATTTGGTCCAATTACACTTGTAATTCCTGGCATGAATTCTAATATAGTTTTATCAGCGAAAGATTTAAATCCTTGCAATTCTAATCTTTTTAAATACATTTATTATCACCTTTCTTAGTCCATTTAAAAAACAGGTATAGTTTATAAAACGGCATACCATACCTGATTTTAATAGTACTTTTCATAGAAATAGTTTATACTATTTTTATGTTTTTGTAAAGCTTATAAATGCTTTCTACGCAAATTTTATACCAGATACAATTTTTGCAATATTATATATTAATCTTTGTTTATCTTTTGAGCATTTATCTAATAATTCCTGAAATTCTTTATTTAAATAATTTTCATTTTCCATCGTTGTTCCATTTAGTATTTTTTCTATTGGAACATTTAACGCTATTGACATTTGAGATAATCTTTTTAAATTTATTTGTCCTCCTCTTTCTATTTTGCTAACATATACTGTTGTAACATCAATCATTTCTGCTAATTTTTCTTGTGATAATCCTGCTTTCCTTCTCGCTTCCTTTATTCTTTCACCTATTAATTTATAGTCAATATTTGCTTCTATTATTTTCATTCTTTCACGTCCTTTCTCATTTGTAAATTTATCATTATAAGTTCTAGTTGTCAAAATCTCGTTTTGTAGTATATGTAAATGTTTATTTATTAATTCTCGATTTATCTCGTTGTTTTTTGATTATTCTATGTTTTTGAAAAATTTTAAAGTATTTATATTATAGGAAGTTCGGAGAACTTTCCTATAATATAAAAATAGCATAATTCACTTTTTTTCTAAATTGAATTATGCTATTTTTCAGTTTATTTTTTTATATTTTCAGCATATTTATTGTTAACAATTTTGTCATATGGAGCATTTTGACTTAATTCTCCTGCACTTTTCATTACTTCTTGTAATCTATTAAATGCTTCTTCTTTTAAATATGGTGTATCATTCCATGCATCTATATCTTTATAGCTTTGAATTGCCGCTGTTAACATTTCTATATCTGTTCCTGGGAAGAAATTTGTAATAACTTCTGCTATTTCTTTGCTTGTATGTTCCTTTGTCCATTTTTCTCCTTGATAAATTGCATCTGTAAATTTTTGTATAGTATCTTCATTATTTGCTATATAACTTTTTTGGGCGAAATATGCTGTATATGGTATTTCACCTGCTGCTTCTCCAACAGAAGCTACTACATATCCTTTTTTCTGACTTTCTGTCATAGATGCAGTTGGTTCAAATAATGTAACATAATCTGCATTACCACTTGCAAAGGCTCCAGCCATTAAGTCAAATTTAATACTATCATCTAAAGTTACATCTTTTTTAGGGTCAATTCCATTATTTTTTAGAACATATTCTAATGTCATATAAGGTACTCCACCTTTTCTTCCTGGTATTATCGTTTTCCCCTTTAAATCTTTCCAATTAAAATTATCTGTATTCGTTCTTGAAACTAAAAATGATCCATCTTTTTTGGTCATTTGTGCAAATACTTGTGTATAATCTTCCTTTCCTTGATTGTATACATATATTGATGCTTCTGGTCCTGCAAATCCTATGTCAGATTGATTACTTAAAACTGCTGTCATAACAGCGTCTGCACCTTGACCTGTTGTTAATTCTATATTTAATCCCTTTTCTTTGAAATATCCATTGTTTATTGCTATATATTGCGGTGCATAAAATACTGATCGTGTTACTTCGTTGACTTTTATAGTTTTTAGTTCTTCAGCATTTTCATTATGTTTTTTTGTTATAAATACTCCTATTGCTATTACTAGCATGATAAGTATTACTATGATGTAAGTTATAGTTCTTTTTTTCATTTTAAAATTACACCTCCTTTTTATTTTATATATTTTATGTTTATAATAAAAAGGTGTGAATTTTATTAAGCATTTCTTGATTTTACTATAAATTTTTCAAGTAACAACACTGCTAAATACATTATTCCCGCTACAATTCCTAATATAATAACACTTGTCATAACTAAGTCTAATTTGAATACTTGCCCTCCATACACAATTAAATATCCTAATCCTGCTTTTGATACTAAAAATTCTCCAGATATAACTCCAACCAAAGAAAGTCCAATATTAACTTTTAGTGAATTTATAAATGTTGATATATTGGCTGGAATAATAATTTTTGTTAGTATTTGAAATTTACTTGCCTTAAACGTTTTTGCCATTTTAATTATTTCTTTATCAGTTCTTAAAAAGCCATTTAGGTTTTCTAATATTGTTACAATCAAAGAAATTGCTACTGCCATAACAATAATTGCTGGCGTTCCTGCTCCAACCCAAATAATAATTATTGGTCCGAAGTGCTACTTTAGGTAAACTATTTAATACAACTAAATATGGTTCTGCAACTTTTGACAAAAAATTAGACCACCATAAAATAATTGCTATTGCTATTCCTAAAGTTGTTCCTACTAAAAATCCTACTACTGTTTCATATACTGTAACTCCTATATGTTTTAATAAATCATTTGAAGTCAAATTCATAAAGGTTGCAAATATTTTACTTGGCTGGCTTGTTATAAAACTGTCTATTATACCATTATCAGCTAAAATTTCCCATATTTCTAAAAAAGATACAAGTATTAATATTTGTGTTAATAAAATTAAATATTTTCTTTTTTTTATTTTTCTTAAATATTCTTTTCTATCTTTTGAAATTATTGTTTTATTCATCTACTCCCAACTCCTTCCATAGAGTATTAAAGTATTGACTAAATTTTGGGCTTTCTCTACAATTTATTGGTGTTCTATTTTCTATACCAAAATTAATTTTATGAATATCTTTTATTGTCCCTGGTCTCTTGCTTAATACTAACACTCTATCTGACATACTAATTGCTTCTGAAATATCATGTGTTACAATAATTGCTGTGATTTTTTCTTTTCTTAAAATATAATAAATATCATTTGTAACCATTATTCTAGTCTGGTAATCTAAAGCTGAAAATGCTTCATCTAATAATAAGATTTTAGGTTTTACTGCAAGTGTTCTAATAAGTGCTACCCTTTGTCTCATTCCTCCTGATAATTCTGATGGATATTTATCTTTAAATTCGTATAAATTATATTTTTTTAGTAATTCTAATACATATTCTTTATTTACATTATCATTTTTTCCTTTTACCTCTAGTCCAAACATTGTATTGCTTAAAATATTTCTCCATTCTAGTAAACAATCCCTTTGTAACATATATCCTATTTTGCTAGAAATTCCATTTACTTTTTCTCCTTCTATGTATATTTCTCCTGTTGTTTTTTCTTCTAGTCCTGCAATAATTGATAATAGTGTGGATTTTCCACATCCACTTGGTCCTATAATACTTACAAATTCGCCCTTTTTTACTCTAAAATTTACATTTTTAAGGGCTAATATTTCTCCTTCTTTATTTTGATATTTTTTGCCTATATTCTTTACCTCTAAAATATTTTCCATTTCATTCCTCCTCATATTTTTCTAATATATTTTATGTAAAATATATATAAGGAGTTCTTTTTTTGCTAAATTAATCTAATAGTATAAAAATAATGTCTCCTGTATGATACAGAAAACATTCTTGTTTAATATCTTGTTTTTAATTTAAATAAATTTAAAAGTGTAATTTTATTTATAATACTTCTTTCTTTAGCTTTAGCAATTCTTCTTTATTAATTTCAGTACTTTCTATTATTATTTTTTCATCTATTCCTTTTTTTATTAATCTTTTTGCCACTTCTAATTTTCCCTCTATTTTGCCTTCTATTTTGCCTTCTTTTTTTCCCTTCCTTATCATTTCTCGATTTTCATTTACTAGTCTTTCATATAAATCACTCATAATATCTCCTTTCTTTATTTTAATTTCTAATTTTTCTAGTAATTCATTTTTGGTTACTTCTTCCAATGTATCATTTAGCAAATAATATATTATATCACTTATCTCATACAACTGTTTTTTATTTTTCGCATGTTTTACAATCAGCTCTAGATTTTCTTTTAGTTCTTGTTTATTCTTCGATTTTTCTATTATCATTCCATAACCAAATAAGCTTTGTTTTTGCAATAAAAATGATTTAGATAATTTGTTTATTTCAATCAAATTATATTCTAAGTCTATTTTGTAATTTTCGAATACATAATCAGATATTTGCTTTTCTTTAAAATTTTTTGGTATTTTCCATTTTTCATTTCCTGTATAAATAATAATTGGAACAATAATTGGATATCTTGTATTTTGATTTATTTTCTTTGACTTTTTCCATTCTTGGATAATATCTATACAATAATTTAGAATTCTATATGGCATATTGTTATCAATTTTTGATTGATGTTCTACTAAAAAAAATACTTCTTTGCTTTTTAGCCTATAAACTATGTCCGCTTCTTTTGATTTATACTTTTTTGTAATATAACTATTAGTATATTTTATAAGGTCTTGACTTTGTATTTTTTCATTAGGTTCAAGAAAATCATTTATAAATTTTCTCATTTCTTTTTCATCTTTTAGGATATTTTTTATTAATTTGTCATGTCTGTTATTAATTTTGTTTCGATTTATGTTATAATTAGCATTTTCCTCTGCTAATTGAAAAATCGCATTTAGTCTTAAAGTATGTATACATTTAATGTAGTTTTTGTATGTAAATACTTTCAAATCTCTCCTCCCTATTATATTGTTTTTTGATGTGAATGTCAATATTTATTAATTAGTAAAATGTATTTTTCTTATATAGCCTGTATACCACCTCCTTATTTTTTATTTCTTGGTAATTAGATTGAATTTTCGAATTTAAAAATAGAATTAAAATTTCTAAAAAAATAAATTATGATTTAAATTATTTTGAAATCACCTTAAATATATTAAACCACAAAAACAGGAAAAATCCAAGCTTTTTCCTGTTTTTTCACTAATTTTTCATCGCAAAATTCGACAATTATGTTCTATATGTATTACATTCGTACTTATATTTTAATCAAAATAACTGCTTATTTCTTCCAACTGTTCAAAATCTTTTTGCCTTAAAACTTCAAATGCTACAATTGCTACTGAATTTGATAAATTTAATGAACGCAATGTATGCCTCATTGGTATTCTAATTGTCTGATTAATATACTTTTGTAAAATATCTTCTGGCAATCCTTTTGTCTCTTTTCCAAACAATATAAACACTTCATTCATACCGCTATAATCTGGATCTGAATATACATGTTTTCCTTTAGTTGTAGCAAAAAACATATTATTTTCTTCAGGTTTATATTTCTTTAAAAACTCTTCAAAACTTTCATGTTCTTCTATCTCAACTTTATCCCAATAATCTAATCCTGCTCTTTTAACAGCCTTCTCAGATATATCAAATCCTAGTGGATGCACTAAATGTAACTTTGCTCCAATCGCTGCACAAGTTCTTGCTATATTTCCTGTATTTTGTGGTATCTCTGGTTCTACCATTACTATATTTAACTTCATATTTTATTCTCCTTTAAGACAGAAGAGACAGAAGGGACAGGTCTAAAATGTCCCATTTTCATGTCAATTTATGTCTTTTTTTGTATTATTTATAATTTTATATGATTCGACAAAATTCATGGGACATTTTAGACCTGTCCCTTCTGTCTCACATATTCAAACAAAATAATTCCTGTTGCTACTGATGCATTTAAGCTTTCTGTTTTTCCGAATCATTGGTATTTTTATTTTCTCGTCTGCTATTTCTTGTATTTGTTGTTCCACTCCATTTGCTTCATTTCCTATAATTATTACTTTTTTATAGTAATTTATATCATATATTGTATTTTCTGTTTGAAGTGATGATACTACTATTTTAAATTTGTGTTTTTTTATTTCTTTTAAAGTTTTTTTCAAGTCCTCACATTCTATTATTTTAACTCTAAAGATTGCTCCCATTGTTGAACGTACTACTTTTGGATTATAGCTATCTGCTGTTCCTTTTGATACCAATATTTGGTTTACTCCAACACTGTCAACAGTTCTAAGGATTGTTCCTAAATTTCCAGGATCTTGAACATCATCTAATGCTACAATAATATCTTGTGTATAATCAATTGTTTTATCCCCATTGTTTTTTTCTATAACAGCAAGCACTCCCTGAGGCTCTTGCACTTCAGATATATATTTAAAAAGTTTACTTGTTACATATATACAGTTATGTTTAGCAATTTCATACATCAAGTCTTTTGGTATACTTTCTGTTTTTTCGCAATCATCACATAAGATTATTTGTTTTATTTTAGCATTCTCTTGGATTGCTTCTTTTACTATTTTAATTCCTTCTACCAAATATTCATTACTTGCATCTCTTTCTTTTTTTTCTTTTAGCTTTCTTATGTGTTTTATTAATTCATTATCTTTACTTGATATTACTTGCATTATTTTTATTCCTCCAAAACATAAATTTAACCTAATAAATATTTAACAAATTCTGTAGTATCATTTAAAACTTTTCTTTCACTACTTGTTCCTATATCTAATGTTATCATTGGCTTTATTCCAGCTGAGAATTTTATCTTTGTTCCATATTTCTTTACCAATTGTGCTATATCTATTTTAAATTTATCTTCACTACTACTTGCTTTAAATGTAAATACTACTGCATTTTTTCTACTTGCAATTTTTTCTATATCTAATTTCTTTGATATATATTTTATTCTTGCTATATCAATTAAATTTTCTAATTCTTTTGGCATGTTTCCAAATCTATCTATAATTTCATCAATGACATTTTGAATATCTTCTTCATTTCTACATAATGCAATATTTTGATATACTTCTATTTTTTGATTTGAATCGCTTATATATTCGTCTGGAATATAACTTGTTACATTTAAATCAATTTGAATTTCTGTTTCTGGCCTTACTTCTATACCCTTCATTTCTTTTACTACTTCATCTAGTAAATTGCAATACGTATCATAACCAACTTGCTCTAAATGTCCTGACTGTATTTCTCCTAGTAAACTTCCTGCTCCACGAATTTCTAAATCTCTCATTGCTATTTTAAATCCAGATCCGAATTCAGTAAATTCCTTGATTGCCTTTAATCTTTTATCTGCAACTTCTGAAAGTAATTTATCTCTTTTATAAGTAATATATGCATATGCTTGCCTATCACTTCTACCTACTCTACCTCTGATTTGATACAATTGTGCTAATCCCATTCTATCGGCATTTTCTACAATTATAGTATTAGCATTTGGAATATCAATACCTGATTCTAAAATAGTAGTACATACTAACACATTTGATTTTTTATCTATAAAATCTTGCATAATTTCTTCAATTTTTGTCCCTGACATTTGACCATGTGCATAAGCAACATTTGCTTCTGGCACTAAATTTGAAATTTGACTTGCTTTTCTTTCTATACCTTCCACATTATTAAATAGATAAAATACCTGACCTTCCCTTTCTAATTCTTTAGTAATTGCTTCTTTTATAACTTCTTCATCATATTCTAACACATATGTTTGAACAGGTCTCCTATTACGTGGAGGTTCGTATATAACAGACATGTCTCTTATTCCTACAATTGACATATGCATAGTTCTTGGAATAGGGGTTGCTGTCATTGTTAAAACGTCTACATTAGTTTTTAATTGTTTTATTTTTTCTTTTGCTTTTACTCCAAAACGATGCTCTTCATCTATTATTAATAATCCTAAATCCTTAAATTCTACATCTTTGCTAAGTAATCTATGTGTTCCTACTACAATATCAATTTCTCCTAAAGCTAAATTCTTAACAACTTCAGATTGATATTTTTTACTTTTAAATCTATTCAATATGTCAACTTTTATTGGATAATCTTTCATTCTTTCTTTGAATTCTTGATATTGTTGTTGAGCTAAGACAGTTGTTGGAGCTAAATATGCTACTTGCTTTCCATCCATTGTGGCTTTAAATGCTGCTCTAATTGCAACTTCTGTTTTGCCATAACCAACATCACCGCAAAGTAGTCTATCCATTGGTCTTTGACTTTCCATATCTTTTTTTACTTCTTCAATACATCTTAATTGATCCTCTGTTTCTTGATATGGAAATTTTCCCTCAAATTCATTCTGCCATGGAGTATCTTTTCCAAAACAATATCCTAAAGCTTTTTCTCTTTTAGCATATAATTCTATTAAATCTTTTGCGACTTCTCTTAAATTTTTCTTTACTTTAGATTTCGTTTTTTCCCAGTCTTTACTTCCTAATTTATTAATTTTAGGTTGTATTGCATCTCCTCCAACATACTTTCTTATTGAATCCATATCGTTTGTTGGTATATATAAAATATCATCATCTTGGTATTTTATTTTAATGTAATCTTTAATAGTTCCATCTGCTTTTATTGTATTTACTCCTATATAAATTCCAATTCCATACTTCTTATGTACAACATAATCTCCTATTTTTAAATCTGCAAATACAACTTTTTCTCCTTCTTTATAAGCTGTTGGTATATATTTTCTTTTTGTTTTTTCTTCACTAATTAATTCATCTGCAATAATTACAATTTGATTTAATTCATGATTTTCAAATCCAGAAGATAGTTTTCCAACAGAAATTGTTATAATACTTTCTATTGATGAAACTATTATTGTTTTATCTAGCTTTTCTTCTATTCTACAGATTATTTCTCTTTTTTCTAGTATTTGTTTTAATTTTTTAGCTTTTTCTTTTGTTTCTAATAAAATATAAACCTTCTTTTTTTCATTAATTGCTTTTTCTAAATCTGTAAATAAGTTATCTATCTCACTTTTAAAATAATTTATTTCTCGATAATTAAATTTATATTTTTCTGCTTGTACTTTTATATTAGTATCTTGCTTTTCTATATATATCAACTGTCTTTTTTCTAAAATTTTATTTATATTTTCTATTTTTATCATATTCGAAATTGCATTTGGCACTATTTTCTTTTTTTCAATTAAAGCTATCTTTAAATTTTTATTATCTTCTTGTATGTTTTTTGCTCTCTGATTAATTTTTCCTATTTCATCTAAAAATATACAATAATTATTATTTAGATAATCTAATATCGTTCCTTGCTTTTCATAGAAACTGTCAAAATATTTATCAATTTTACTAATATAATTTCCAGCTTTTATTTGTTCTATATCTTCTTCTATTATTTCTTTATTTGCATTATCTTTTTTTATTTTATCGCAGATTTCTTCTATCCCTTTTTCTAGCACATATTCATGAGCAGGATATATAATTACATTTTCTTTTGTATTAATTGATCTTTGTGTAGAAATATTAAAGTCACGAATAGAGTCTATCTCATCTCCCCAAAACTCAATTCTTATTCCTGTTTTATAACTAATTGAAATATCAACAATTCCGCCTCTTATACTAAATTGTCCTCTTCCTTCAATCAATTCACATCTGGTATATCCAAGTTCTACTAATTTTTGTTTTAATTTGTCTAAATTGAAACTATCTCCTATCTTAAATTTTAGTTTATTTTTATATAGTTTATCTTTTGCTGGTAATTTTTGCATTATTGCTTCTATGGTTGTTACTACAATTAAATTTCTTTTTGATTGTATTTCATTTAATGTCTCTATTCTTCTATATGGCAAATCTTTACTTTCTGCAATATAATCATATGTAACTATTTCTTTTTTTGGAAATAATACAACATTCTCTGTAAAATATTTGACATTTTCATATATTTTCTTAGCTTGTATTTCGTTATAAGTAATAATACAAATTGGCTTTTTCCCAAATTGATTTATAGCTGTTTCAATTTGCACTGCTCCCACGTCATTTAAGCCCGATATTGCTATCGGACTTTGTTTATTTTCTATTTGATTTAGTAATTCTTTAAACTTTTGGCTTTTTCCAAGCTCTCCTAATATTTGATTCATTTTTTTCTCCTAGCATAACACTTTAGATGTTTTATATTATACTACACTTTTTATAAAAAATAAAGTACTTCATTATGAAGCACTTTTTTGCTCTGTTATTTCTTCTTTTTTCTTATCTACTACTTTTTTTGACTCTTTGCCCATTTCAAAAAGAATCCATGCACAATAAGCAATAAAAAATATTCCTGCTATCATATTTGCAACATTAAATGTTAGCATATAAAGTAATCCTGTTAATACTCCTATAATTGCTCCTGATTTTTTCTTATTTAATGATAAAAGCATATATGCTAAAATTAATATAAGAAGTCCTACTGCAATAAATGATGTTTCTAACTTTGATAGTTGATTATATAAATTTGGTCTAAGTCCTACTACATCGATAAGTGCTAATGCTTGTAATGTAAGTAAAATAACTCCCCAAATTACTACAACTGACTTGTATTTTTTCTCGTTCATTTTTCATTCTCCTTTCTTTTGTATACAAATTTTATATCAAATTGTTAATATTTTGTCAATTATTTGACATTATTTTTTCTATATTTTTACTACTAATCTATCAAATTTTGAATAAATATACTTTTCTAATTTTCCCATAAATTCTTTAGGCTCTATTTCTTTCTTTGCTACCATATCTAATCCTTTCTCCCAGCTGGCTGTTAATTTAGGATTTAACATATCTGGCATTGATTGATATACAATATCATAAATTAATTCTCCTTTTTTAGTAGGTGTAATAATCTGAGTTTTTGTATTAATTTCTATGTATTTTATTTTTTCAAGTTTTTTCATTATTTCTGCCCTTGTAGCACTTGTTCCAATGCCTGCACCTTTTATTTGCTCTCTTAATTCTTCTTCCTCTATTAGCTTTCCTGCATTTTCCATTGCCAATATAATAGAACCTGAATTATATCTAGTTGGTGGAGATGTTTCTGCTTCTTTTAATTCAAAGTTTCTAATCTCTACTTCCTGTCCTTTTTTTAAATTTTTTAAGATTTCTAAATCATTTTGTTTTTCTTCTTCATTTGAATTATCCACTTTTTCTCCATTTTTTGTTGTTCTCTTTTCTTCCGGTTTTAATATTTCTAAAAATCCTTTATTTATACAAACTTTTCCACTACAATTGAAGGTTTCTATCGTCTTTTCATCTTCTATCTCAACTGTTACCTGAATTTTATTATATTCTGCTGGTGGATAAAAAATAGCTAAAAATCTAGATACTATTACTTTATATACTTTTTTGTGTAATTCTGGTAAATTATTATAATTTTCATATCCTTGACCAGTTGGAATAATAGCATAATGGTCTGTTATTTTGCTATCATTTACATATTTTGTTTTTATTATGTTAGTAGAATATTTTTCATCTACCATTTTTCTTATATATCCTTGCACTTCTTCGTCTTTATATCCTCTAGCTATTCCATTTAAGTTCTTTGTAATTTCTTTTGCTACTGCTGTAGAAAGTACTCTAGCATCTGTTCTTGGATAAGTTACTAATTTTTTTTCATATAAATTTTGTATTATTTCTAGCGTCTCATCTGGTTTTATCTTAAATCTTTTAGTACATTGATTTTGTATTTCAGCTAAGTTAAATAATAATGGTGCATTTTCTTTTTGTTTTGATTTTTTTAAATTTGCTATTTTCGCTATTTTGCCTTGAATACTTTGTATAAATTGTTTTGCATCATCCTCTTTTTTAAATCCTGATTCATTGTACAATTTATTTGATTCAAACATTTTTGATCTTTCTGTTGATTTCCACTCAGCTTGAAAAGATGATTGTTCATCTCCAAATTCTCCGAATAATTTTATAATACTTTGTTTTTACAAAGTTTCTAATTTCTCTTTCTCTTGCAACGATCATACCTAGAACACAAGTCATAACACGTCCTACTGAAATAGAAGCTCTTTCTTCATTTATTTTACTTGCTAAATTTCTTCCATATATAATTGACAATAATCTTGAAAAATTAATTCCTATTAAATAATCCTCTTTAGCTCTTAAATATGCACTATCTGATAAACTATCATATTCAGATAAATCTTTTGCTTCTCTAATACCTCTTAAAATTTCTTCTTCTGTTTGTGAATCAATCCATACTCTTTTCATTTTTGCATTTGGATTAGGGTGTGCCATCATAAATACCAATCTTTGAATATATTCTCCCTCTCTTCCTGAATCTCCTGCATTATAAATTTCTTCTATATCTTCTCTTTGCATTAGTCCTTTAACTATATTAAATTGATTTTCTACTTGAGGTATAATTTCATATTTCCAATCTGAAGGGATAAATGGTAATGTGTCTAATCTCCAAAATTTTAGTTTTTCATCATATTTTTCTGGGTAGCTCATAGTTACTAAATGTCCTACACACCATGTAATTATCCATTTTTCTGATTCTAAATATCCATTTTTTCGATTAGTTGTTATTTTTAGCGCTTTTGCAAATTCCATTGCAACTGATGGTTTTTCGGTTATTAATAATTTTTTGCCCAATTTTATCATCCTTTATTTTGTTTTTTCTTTTATATATTTTTTTGCTGTATCATAAATTAAATTATATCTTTTCATTGTGTCATTATCAGTAAATGTATGTCTTTTATAGATTTTATCTAAATATTGTTTATTATTAACATATTCATAACTAAAGTTAAAATTAAAATCATAAATATATGCAAAATGTGCGATTACCCTGTCTACATTGGTTTGTATTTTTTTATAATCAAGTAATTTCATTTGCATAAATTCTTCATAAATTTTATCTGTTATTTTTTCATCTGATATATCATCTTTGTTAAAGACTGTCCTTTTTTCTTCAAAAGTCATAATATAAAGTATATCTATTTTATCAGCATCTCTAATAATTTTTGAATGAAGTAATTCTTTTGGATTTAGTCCTTTTTCTATTTCTTTTCTATTATGATTTAAAATTGCTTTTTTTATAATTTCGTCATATTTCGCAGATTCTATAAAATTTCTTATTTTTCCCTGTTTGAATAAAATTTCTACTCCAAGTTTACCATGATCAATGCTATCTTTATCTGAAAAAGTATTGTATTGCTTTATTTGTTCAAATCTTCCTATATCATGTAACAAACCTATTAACTTTGCTAATTCTATGTTTTCTTTATCTAAATTTAAATTTTCTGATATTATCCCTGATATTTCTGAAACCCTTTTAATATGTTCTATTTTTAAAGCAATCTTTTTATCCTCTGAGTTATAATTTTTAACATACTTATCAAATTCCTCATTAGCTTTTTTTAAATCTATCACGTTTCCACCTCTTTCAACGCATTGTATCATTTTTCATTTTTTTATTCAAGAGTCTGTTTCTTATTTTATGAGATGTTCATGGATCCTTTTGATCAAACAGCTCCTTGGTCTATGGAAAGTATTAGAGGTTGTGCAAAATTTTTAGATAGAGTTTGGAATTTACAAACAATATTAATCGATGGAAATGAATATTCTGCTAAATTTGAACAAATGATGCATAGAGCTATAAAAAAAGTTTCTTCTGATATTGAAAATATGAAATTTAATACTTGTATTTCTACCTTTATGACAATGGTTAATGAATTTTATAAAGAAAAATCAATTAACAAAGCTGAATTTAAAACATTTTTGCAATTATTAAATCCTTTTGCTCCACATATGACTGAGGAATTACTACATACTGTACTTGATGAGTCAAATGATTTTGCTTATATGGATTGGCCTGAATATGACGAATCTAAGACTATTGCTAATGAAATAACATTGCCTATTCAATTCAATGGAAAATTAAAAGGAACTGTTCAAATTCTACTTAATGAAGATGAAACTTCGGTTAAAGAAAAAGTTCATAATGTTGTTGATTTAAAACTTAATGGAAAAAATATTATTAAAGAAATATATGTAAAAAATAAAATTTATAATATTGTTGTAAAATAATAAATTTCGTCACTATGCCTATTTATTATTTTTTCGTGATTATCTAATTTTTGCTCAATTCTGTCTATCTTTTGGTCATGCACTTTAAATGCATCAAATAAAATTTGTAGTTTTTCTCCATGTTCTACTTCAATTTTAGCTACTGTTTTACTTATTTTTCGTAATTCAATTTTTATTTTTTCCATTTTTTCTTGTTATTTTATTTTTTGTAACTAAACTGTAATTAATATTTAATATTTCTGAAATACATTTACTTGTTATTTATAGTATAATATTGTTATATAATTAAGGAGAATAATAAATGAGCGTAGAATCAGATTTAAAAAAAGATGGAATTATAATTACAAATAAATTAGATACTTTAAAAATAAATTCGATTGCAAGAAATGTTGCTGTAAAAATATGTGATACATTTCCTCAATTTTGCTTAAACCAAAATGAACTTTTTATTAAACTGTCTAGATTAAATATGTACAAAGCTAATATGCCAGATGGAATGGCTGAGGCTAACTATTTTTATAAAAATTCTTCTATTTATTTTAATGAACACATCCAAGATGAAGATTTAGAAGAATTTGCTATTCATGAGTGTATTCACTATATTCAAGAAGTAAAAGACAAAAAAAATTATTTAATTAGAATGGGACTTTGTGATTATACAGAATTTAAAATATACGGATTAGGACTAAATGAAGCCTCTGTACAACTTATGGCTTCAAAAATTAATGGTATTCCTAGAGATTTCGTTAAATATTTTGGAATTAGTTTTGAAACAATTAGTCCTTCTTATTATCCTTTAGAATGTTGTCTTGTAAATCAAATGGCTTATATTACTGGTGAAGATGTTTTATTTGAGAGTACAATAAATAGTAATGATAATTTCAAAAAGAAATTTGCTGATTTAACATCTCCTAAAATTTTTATGACAATACAAAATGCTATTGATGATATTTTTAATGATGAAGAATCTATTATAAAACTCAATAATAAAATTGCGCGGTGTATCTGACAGAAATAAAAAAATTGATGGAATGTTAAAAAAGATTGATGAATTAAAAAGTGAGATAATGTTAACTTTTATGAGAACTCAAAATCTAATTATTTCAAGTTATTTTGATAAAGCATTTGAAAATATTAGTAATTTGGAAGAAGTCGAAAATTATAGAAGAAAATTATATACTTTTAAAGATTATTTGGGTTGTACTGAAGGATATACATTTTTTAATGATTACTATGTAAATAAAATGGAACAATTAGAAAATAAATATAATGCTTTAGAGAATGGCAATGTTGAAAATGCAATTAAACTTATTACTAAAAAGGAAAGTAAAATAATATCATTTTTTAAGGCTCTAAAAAAATTAATTTTTGGTGAAAAAAATGTTACTGAAAAAATAAATTAATGTTCACTTTAAAGTGAACATTAATTTATTTTATTTTTTCTATAATCTTATTTGCAGCTTCTCTTCCTGAATATGCTGCCCATGCAACAGTTTTTCTAATACCTGCTAAATCTCCACATGCATATATTTTTGAATCTGAAGTTTGGTAATTCTCATCTATTTTAATATTTCCCCATTTATCCAATTTAAGCCCTAATTTTTGAACAAATGTTGCAGGTTCAGAACCTAAAGCCATTACAATATAATCCATACTAATTTTATAATTACTATTTTCAATATTTACTGGTACAAGCCTTGTTTCACTATCTTTTTGAATTAGCTTTGTTTCTATAAGTTCTAATTCCTTAACTTTATCATTTCCTATTATTTTTACAATATTATTTTGAAATAAAAATTTTATGCCTTCATCCATTGCATCTTTAATTTCTTTATTTTCAGCAGGCATTTGTTCTCTAGCTCTTCTATATATTACTGTAACTTCTTTTGCTCCTAGTCTCTTTATCGTTCTAGCACAATCCATAGCAACATTACCTCCACCAATTACAGCAACATCCATTCCTTTATAATTAGGATGTCTATTATATTCTAATAGCTCGTTTCCTCCAAAAACTCCTTGCAATTTTTCTCCTTCCACTCCCATTTTACAAGAAATATTGGCTCCAAATCCTAAAAGTATAGCATCATATTCTTCTTTTAAATCTTCTAAATTTAAATTTTTTCCTAATTCTTGATTATATTTTACCTCTATTCCTAACTCTAAAATGTTATTAATAGTCTTTTTTACTTCTTGTTTTGGTAATCTAAATTCTGGAATTCCATATATTAAAAGACCACCTAAATAACTATATTTTTCATATATAGTAACTTTAATACCGCTTTTGGCCAAAAAAGCACTAGCTGTTAAACCTGATGGTCCACCTCCAATTACAGCAACTCTTTTCTGTTCATTTTCTTTCTTATTTTGATTTATTTGTTTTTCCCAACATTTCTTTAAAGTTACTCCTTTTTCCATAGCTTGTTCAAATACAAATGATTCTAATTTTCCAATTGAAACCGGTTCACCTTTTATCCCTCTTATACATGATCCTTGACATTGCTTGAAATGCGGACATATTTTTCCGCAAACCCCTGGCAATACTGTTGTCTCACTTAAAATCTCATATGCCTTTTCGTAATTTTCTTTTTTTATTTGTTGAATAAATTCAGGTATATTATTACTTAATGGACAGCCTTTTTTTGAACATGGTTTAACCTTACAATTCAAACAGTAATTTGCTTCATCTCTTATTTTTTGAATTTTCTGCATTTTTACTTCTCCTTTAGTAATCCTATATTTTTATGTGTATATTTTATAATAAATTTATAAATTATTCAATTTTACTGACTACTTGTTTAATTCTTCTATAACTAGCTGCAAATCTTTAATAAAATCTATTTTCTTTGTTTCATCTCTTAATAATGCAGCTGGATGCCATGTAGGCATATATTTTATTTCCTTTTTTTCTACCCATTTTCCTCTAGATGCTGTAATTCCATATTCTTTTCCTAAAATATGTTTTAAGGCTACACTACCGCAAAAGAACTATAATTTCTGGCCTTACTAATATTACCTGATTTCTTAAATAATTCATACAAGCCATACATTCATCTTCTTCTGGGTTACGGTTTGCTGGTGGTCTACATTTTACAATATTTGCAATATAAACTTCTTCTCTTTTTATGCCTAAAGTCTGAAACGCCATATTCATTAGCTTACCCGCTTTACCTACAAATGGTTCTCCGTAATCTATCCTCATCTGCTCCAGGTCCTTCTCCAATAAACATAAGTCTAGCATCTTTTTTTCCCACACCAAAAACTATATTCTGTCTTGTTTTATATAATTTACATTTATTACAACCTTTTATTGACTCTTCTAATTCTTCAAATGTATTATACATATTTTTGCTCCCTTTATTTCTTTTTTACTATTTTACACATGATTCTATTAATTCTATTTTTACTGTTTTGTTTGTATCAATTTTTGCTTTTGTACCTATTGGAATTACAGTTTTTGTTTCTATATGTCCAAAATTATTTGATTTTATAATCGGAAAAGTATAGTCATTTTCAATAACATCTAAAAGTATTTTTTCCAATGTTATTCCACTTTCATGTTCATAATTTCCAAGCCAGATTCCCTTTATTTTATCAAATACTTTATTTTGTCTCATATAATATAAATAATTGCTTATAAATGCTGGTTCACTTTCATAACCCAAATCTTCCAAAAATAGTATTTTATCTGTAAAATCAATCTTATATTTTCCATCCACTAATCCTTTTGTAAGACTTAAATTTCCACCAATTAATTCTCCTTCTGAACTTCCATCTTTAATTGTTTTATATCCACTTTTTTCTCTTCCTATTTCTAAACTTCCTTCTACAAATCTTTTTATGATTTCTTTGTAGCTATAATCCGTTTCATCTGTGGCAATTGTCTTAAAATTTGTTCCACTAAAAGTAACTAAACCCGTCTTTGAAAAAATCATATTAGTTAATGACGTAATATCACTATATCCGCAAACTATCTTTGGATTATTTTTTATCACATTATAATCTAAATATTCAAAAACAGAATTAGAATTATTTCCTCCTTTTGCACACCATATCATTTTTACATCTTTATCTTGAAACATATCATTAATATCCTCTGCCTTTTCTTTTGCTGTTGCACTATAACCACAAGTATTAGAAAATAGATTTTTTGAGAACTTAACTTTAAATCCATCTTTTTCTAATATTTCTCTAGCTCTCATTATTTCTCCAATATTTTTTCCAATAATAGGATCAGAAGGTGCTACTACTCCTATAGTATCTCCTATTTCTAATTTTCTTGGTATTATCATCTTAATTCCTCCTTTGAGACAAGAGGGACAGGTCTTATTTGTCTCATTTTTTATCCGCCTCATTTTTCGACATTTTTCTACTTAATTCATGAGACAAATAAGACCTGTCCCTCTTGTCTCAATTCAAACTAATTAGTGCTGTATTTAAACCGTAGCCCTTTTTTTCTACTCTATAAGAATGAATTAGGTCTGAATTACATACACTACAAATTCCGCTATCTATTATATTTTCTTTTTTTAGTCCTTGTTTTTCTAATATCATTTCATTTATTAAAACAGTATCAATATTCCATTTGGCATTTGGTATTTTTTCTTCTATTATATTATTTAGATTTTCTAAATCTTTAAATTCATTTTCAAACATATCTTTTACATCTTTTTCTACTTCAAAGTGACATTTTCTAATACTTGGACAAATGCAACAAATAATATCTTTGGGATTACATTCAAATTCTTTTATCATTTTTTCTACAGTTTTTACTGCTATTCTTTGTATTGTTCCTTTCCAGCCAGAGTGTGTATTTGCTATTACTTTTTTTACTGGATCAAAAAATAATAATAGAATACAATCTGCATTTGTAGTAGAAAGAATGATATTTTTTTTGTTTGTTATTAAGCCATCTGTCTTATAATATTTTTCTAAATTAAAATCAGGTTCTGCCGTTTTTATTTTCTTTTCTACTATTTTAATACAATTTGTATGTTCCTGGTTTGTTTTTACTAAATTAATGTAATTACAATTAATTGAACTACATATTTTTTTATAGCTTTTAATTGCTGCTTCATATTCTTGTTCTGGTAATTTTTCTTTATTTATAGTTGAAGTTCTAAAATTCAATTTTGTTCCTAAAGAATATGCATGGTTTATGACATCTTTATATTCTAACAATTTTCTAAATTGTAGAAATTCTGTGTCTCCTTTTTTTATGTGTATCACATTTCGGTTTGATAAATCCATTTTATTCCTCCAAGTTCTTTTTCATTTTTAGTAAAATTTCATCTTTTGATTTTTGTTCTATATAATTATATGTGTTGTTTTCCTGTCTCGAATTAAATCCACAAACTGCTTTATATTCGCAATATTGACATGGGGTTTTTCCTTTTTTATAATATGGTTTTAAATCAATATTTCCACTCAATATTTCTTTTGAAATATCTTTTATTGTCTTATAAATATACTCTTGCAGGGTCCTAAATTCCTCTGCTTTTACTCCATTTGTCCACTTTTCATTAATTGTTCCTGAAGTTGTTAATGCTGCTGGTACTAGTTTGGAGTTTCCTGTTTTTAAGGTATTATCATTCATCTTAATTATTTTAACATCTGCAATAATTAATCCCTTCATTTTGAAATTTTTCCTGATAGTTTCTTCTATTTCATCTTCTGTCATTTTTTTATCTGCTTTTACCATTTGTTCTAGCAAAGAAAAATAAAAGACTCCAGCTGGCATAATATCTTCTTCTCTGCAAATAGCATCTGTATATGTTAAAAGTTGTATTTGTAATCCTGCATACACCTCATTTAAATCTATGTTTTTAGCAGATGACTTATAATCAATAATTCTTAAATATTTTCCATCTTCACTTTTCGATGTATCTATTCTATCTATTTTTCCTGTTATTTCTACTTTTTTTCCTTCTCCTATTTCTAGTACAATTGGTTTATATCTACCATTTTTTCCAAATTCTACTTCTGTTCCTTCTATACTAAAATCACTATAGATAATTGTTTCTATAATATACTTAAGTGCTTTGCTAACAATTTTTTTTAATCTTCTTACTAAAACTTTATATTTTGCAGTAGCTGTAAAAATATAATTTTTGCTCATTTTTAAGTTATTTTCAATTATCTCGGAAACAATTTTTGTTATCTGTTCCTCTTCTAATTCTGCTAAACTCAATCCTTCTTGTCGTACATATTCAAAGAACTCATCTATCGTTTCATGCATAAAAGAACCTGTATTAAAACTTTGTATTTTTAGTTGTTCTTTTTCTTTTAGCTTTAAACCATATTGTAAATAGTATGAAAATGGACAACTTCTATATTTTTCAAGTCTTGATATACTTGTATTTAATGTATTTCCATATAATTTTTCCAAATTTTCTTTTTTTATCTTCTCTGGCAAATTAGTATATTCTAAACCTTTTAAATCTGCTTCTAGTTTTTTATTCCAATCACTTTGTGATTTATAATATTGATATATATAATACCATACATCATCAATTTTTTCTTTATTTCTTAACCTTGATATATTTTCTATTAGTTGTTCATATGTACTTATTTTATTTTCTACTTTATATTCTTTATAGATTACATCACTTTTTTCTTGTAACTTTGGATACATCTTTTTTATTTTTCCAATTAATATTGACGGTCTTAATGATTTACCATCACAATCTGAAGACACATAAGATAAATAAATCTGATTTTCTGCAGTTGTAAATGCTTTATATATATTAAAATTATCTTCATATAATTTGTCTAATGTACTTTTAGCAAGTTCTATTCCTTCCTGTTTTAAATATTCTCTATCTGCATCATTAAAAAATCCCTCATCTTTATTTACACTTGGAAAGCTTCCATCATTCACTCCTATAATAAACACTGTATTTACTTTATGACTTCTTGATCTATCTACATCTCCTAATATGACTTGATCTTGTGTTCCAGGTATTTTTCCTAATCCACTATTTTTTAGACCTATTTTTAATATTTTACTGTATTGATCTATCGTCATTTTTTCATTTTTAAATATAATAATAATCTCATCTAAAATATCCAATATTGTCTTGTAACTTGTCTTGTATTCATTTGCTAAATCTAGTAATTTTTTATCTTCTAATTTCTTTATTTTTATTGCAATCTTTTCTTCTAATTTTTGCTCTTGTAAGAATTGATATAGCTCTCTTGTTATATTCTCTGCTGATTTATCATTTTTTATTTTTTGTTGCATAGCAACTAGAGGATCTATAATTTGCTTTCTTAGCTCATTTAGTCTTTCTACTTTTGCTTTTTCTTCTTTTTCTAATTCATAGATAAAATCTTTTTTCCATTTATTATGCTTAATTCCCCATTTTGTACAATAATTTTCTAATTCAAAAATTTCATCTTTATCAATATTTGTAAATCCTAATTTTATATAACTAAAAACTGATTCACTTGAAAAATTGCCTATTAAAATTTCTAGAATTGACAATATGTATTGTACAATAATATTTTGATTTAAATCTCTTTTTTCATCAATAAACACTGGTATTTCATACTTATCAAAAATAGCTCTTACTAAAGATGCATATTCATTAATATTTTTTGTAATAATAGAAATATCTTTATATCTTAGCTTTTCTTGCCTAACTAATTCACTAATCGTTTTTGCTACTTCTTCTATTTCTGAATACTCATTTTTTGCTAAAAATAGATGTATGTTTTCCACATTTTTTTCATATTTTGTGGATTTCATATTATAAATATTATTACTTAAATGTTCTAATTCGTCAGTTTTAAATCTATATTGTTTTTTTAATTCAACTGGTTGCTCTAACTTAAACCCATTTTCCTCAACCAAATTTAGCATTTTTGATAATGTTACCTTATTAGAATAGTATATATCCGCTTCTGGATTATTTCCTTGTTTCAAATTATCTATACACATAGTAATATTAACTTGTTTTGCTTGCTTTATTAATTCTTTTATTACTTGATATTCCTGATAAGTAAAACCTGCAAATTCATCTATATATATAATACTCTCTTTTACTAAATCTGTTTTTTCTAAACAATTTGCGAGCATTGTTAATAAATCTGTTTCTTCTATATAATTGTCTTTTATTTTTTCTTCAAACTTTTGATATAATAAACTCATATCTAATAATTTAGATTTTAAATATGTATCTTTTGTATTATTTATTTCATTTTTTAGATCATCTACTGTTACTCCATGTTTTTTAAACTCTGCAATTGCAGACATTGTTAAATCTATATTTTCATCTGATTTTCCTAAAAATTTTAATTCTTTTTTATATGTACTTAAAATAGAATAAATAAGCATTGCTTTTCCACATTTAGAAAGACTGCTTTTATCATTTCCTCCTACTTCTTTTAAAACTCTATATGCCATTCTACTTAAAGTAATTACCTCTGCATTAATCACAGCGCCTGATTTTACATTCTCCATTAACTTTCTTTCTGCTGTAAAAGAAAACTGTTCTGGAGTAATAATAAAAATCTTTTTTTCCTTGTTTATTAATTTAGATATTTCTTGAAAACAATATGTACTTTTACCACTTCCTGGCTTTCCATATATAATTCTTAATCCCATTAAATCCTCCATATTTATGTTCTGCACTATTTTTATATCTTATGCTTCTCTTCTCCAATAAAACAAATATTGTTGAGCCAATCCTGCTAAGTCTCCAAATTTTTCATTTGCTATTTTTTCAATTTGTTTTTTATTAACTTTTGTTTCATCTTCATTTTTTATATATAAGTCATTCATAACTCTTCTTACCCATACATCAATTGGAAATACTTCAAATCTTTTTAAATCTGAAAATAATAAAATGCAATCTGCTACTTTAGGTCCCACTCCCGATAATTTTAATAATTCTTCTCTTACTTCTATTGTATTTGGATTATTTTTCATATTTTCTATGTCTACTTGTTTATTTAATATCATCTTTGTGGTTTCATATAATCTTATGTCTCTAAATCCTAACCCTAATTTTCTGTATTCCTCAACTGTAACATTTTTTAGTTGCTCTGGGGTTGGAAAAGTATAATATTTGTTTCCTTTATATTTTATTTCGTCTCCATATTTTTCTGATAATCTTTCTATAATTCCTTTTATTCTTGGAATATTATTATTAGCAGATATTATAAACGAAATAATAGTTTCCCATAAATCTTGATTTAATATTCTAATTCCATTTCCGTATTCAATACTTTTTTTCATATTTTGATCTATTTTTGATAGTTGTTCTTTTATTTTTTCATAATTACGGTTAAGATCAAAATAATTTTTTACTGTTTGTTGGATATCATTTTCACATATTCCCTCAAATATAATCTCGTCTTTATTCTTTTTTACGTTTAGCACATTATTTTTAAATACTCCTGTGTAGCTTCCATCTTCTTGTTTGTTCCATCTAAAGCATTGTCCACATTCAAATATATCTCTTAATTCAAAAGACTCTACATTTTTCAATTTATATTTTTGTTCTTTCATTATAAGTTCTCTCCTATTATATTTTAAATCACAAGTTTCTCTTTTATTTTTCTAATATTATTTTACTTCATTTTTTAAAATTTATCAATGAATCAACATAAAATTATCAGTCATCTTTAACTTTTTTTAAATCCCAAACCAACTACTTCTCTTGAATTTGTTATAATAATAAAACTAGAGGAGTCAAGTTTTCTTGCTATTATTTTAATTCTAGCAACATCTCTCCTAGAAGCTGCACACATTAACACCAATTTTTCCTTATTAGTATACATTCCCTTTCCATATAAGCCTGTTGCTCCTCTTTGAATTTTCTCTTCTATTTCTTTGGCTATCTCTTCATTTTGCTCTGAAACAATTAAAATTAGTTTAGTAAAATATGTTCCTTCAAATACTATGTCAATTATTTTTCCCATTAAATATATAGCAATTGCAGAATATAGCCCTATTTCTATTTCTCTGAAAAATACTATATTTAAAATGACTATTATAGTATCTAATATCATAATAACATTGCTACTTCTCATAGTTGGTTTGTATTCTTTTGCTACATAACTAATTAAATCAGTTCCACCTGTTGAAGAGTTTACTTTTAATATTATAGCTGTCCCTAACCCTATAATAATCCCTCCATAAACACAAGCTAAAAATCTATCATGTGTAAGAGGTTCTATTCTATCTAATATATCGATAAAGACTGACAGTGACACTGTTCCAATTAATGATTTTATAAAAAACATTTTTCCTATTTTATAAATTGATAGTAAAAATAATGGAACATTAATAATAAGTATCATTGTTCCCATTGGTATATTAAATAAGTAATACGTAATTGTTGCAATTCCTGCAATTCCTCCTGAAGATAGTTGATTTGGCAATAAGAATAGAGAAACTCCTATTGCCATTATAAATGCTCCAATTATTGTTCCTATAATATCAAATATTATATTTTTTATATTATTTTTTTCTTCTATATGCATAAAAAAATCACCTTTATTTTAGTATTGGTAAAATAAGGGTGATTTATGCACTAAAAGTACTAAATATAGTATCTATTCTTGTTTGTAAATTTAATTTTTTCTTATGTTTTAATTATCATATGTCTTTGTTATATTAATTCTTGACTTGCCTTGTTTTATAGTTTTATCCTGTTTTAAAATCAAATCTACATCATATGTATTTTTTAATTTTATAACATTTTCTTTTTTATGTCCAATTACATTATTGCTATCTATCGGATTGACACTAACTTCTACTTCTTTTACTTTTGCATTTAATTTTTTTATTTTTCCAACAATTGCATCATACCACATAGCGGATTCTACCAATTGTCTAAAAGCTGGATGATATGGGCCTGCAACAACTTCACTACCTTCGTTCTTAGGATCAGATATCTCCTCTGTATTTTGAAGACCTATTCTTATTATATCAATATTTTTATCTGCAAAAATTCTAACAATATCTTTACAAATCTCTACTGCTTGTACTACTGACAATGGTTGATATTTTCCTTCTTTATATTCTTCTTCCAATTTAGTATTTTTTATAACTAAAACTGGATAAATTCTTACCATTTTAGGCTTTAACTTTACTAACGCTTTTGCTGTATTAATTTCATCTATTCTTGTGCTTTCTGGCAATCCGACCATCATCTGGTGTCCTAATTTAAATCCATTCCATCTTATCATTTTAGAAGCCTTTTTTACATCTGCAAAAGTATGACCCCTATTAGCTTTTTTTAGAATATAATCATTAGCTGATTGCACTCCTAATTCAATTGTTTTAACTCCATATTTTTTTAATCTTTTTAATGTTTCTTTATCTATACAATCTGGTCTTGTTGAAACTCTAATGCTTTCTACTTTTCCATTTTTAATATATTCATATGCTACTTTTAATAACTCTTCTTGCTTCTCCCTTTCTATTGCTGTAAAACTTCCTCCAAAAAATGCTATTTCAATTTCTGCTTCTCCATCTTTTATACTTCTTAGGTAATCATCTATTATTTTTTTTGCTTTTTCTTTTGTCATATTACTTTTTTGTCCACTAATTGATTTCTGATTACAAAAAACGCAATCATTTGTGCACCCTAAATGTGGCACAAATATAGGTATTATGTATTGTTTTTTCATAGACTTACCTCTTTTCTATTTTATATTTTCTAAAGCTTTTTTAGCTGCATGCATTTGTGCTTCTTTTTTGCTTTTTCCCTCTCCTTGTGCTAATATCTTTCCATCGCACTTTACTTGCGCTTCAAATGTTTTATCATGATCTGGTCCAACTTCTTTTATTATTTCATATTCTATTTTCACATCTCCATGAATTTGAAGTTTTTCTTGTAATACAGTTTTGTAGTCTTTATTTCCCACATGTTTTGTTGCTTCATTTATTTCTTCTTTTAAATTTTCAATAATAAATTTATCAGCATATTCTAATCCACCATCTAAATAAATAGCTGCTATTACTGCTTCTACGCTGTCTGCTAAAATAGCTGGTCTTTTATTTCCTCCTGTTTTTAATTCAGATTTTCCTAAATTTAAAAACTCACTAAAATCATGTGATTTTGCAACCTTATATAAGCTTTTTTCACAAACTACAGTTGCTCTAACTTTTGTCATTTCTCCTTCTTTTAGCTTTGGATATTTTTGATAAATATATTTACTTGATATAAATTCCAAAATGCTATCTCCTAGAAACTCTAATTTTTCATTACTTTCTATATTGTTTTCATAAGCATAAGACGTATGTGTTAATGCCTTTTTTAATAATTCTTTATTTTTAAAGGTATATCCTATGCTATTTTCTATTTTTTCAAATTCCACTTTTACACCTCTTATTTTTCTTAAAGCTATGTTTATATTATATACTATTTTACAAATTTTGCAAGTAATTAGCTAATTTATAGTAATTTTTTCTATCTCCATATTTTTTGTCAAAATTTATGGACATCTTCTCATTATTATTATATAATAATGTTGTATTATTTTATAAAGAAAGCGAGTAAAAATATGTTGAACAATAAGAATTCTTATGATTATAAAAATAGGAATCTGTCTGATGTTTTTAAAGAATTGCAAGAAATGCAACATAATCCAAATGCTGGACAACCTTATAAAACTGAAACAGCGCAAAGTAATACTAATAATATTTATGCATCTAATTCAAAGAATAAAAAATCTACATATAAAACAAATGATTTAAAATTGTCTCATATTATAACAGGTTGCAGTATTTTAATTGTGGGAATGGCGATACTTTTTCCTAAAGACACTTCTTTTAAAACTAGCTATGCCAAAGTAGATACTCCTGATAATATATCAGAATATGAAATTAATAGACATAGTCTAAATATACAAAACATTATTTCTGAAAATTCTGATATGGATAGAGTAAAAGAGCAAGTAGTTGAAGAACGTGATGTAGAATTTGAAACAACCTATAATGATGCTCCTACTTTACCAAAAGGAGAAGAAATTATTAAGCAAGAAGGTATTCTTGGAAAAGATAAGATAACAGCTGTAAAAACATATGAGAATGGAAATTTTGTAGAAGAAATCATCTTATCTAAAGAAAAAATTACAGATCCAACACCTAAAATTATAGATTTAGGAACTTCTGAATTTTTAGCAAAACATCATGTTCACATTGGTGATATTATGTACTTTATTGATAATGCTAACTTAAAGGAATCTGCTGATGCAAATTCTAAAGATGTAGCAGAAATAAAGAAAAGCATTGATGTTAAATTACTAGAACTTCCTAATGAAGAATGGTGTAAAGTTTCCTTTGATGGAATAGAAGGATATATAAAAACATCTAATCTAACATCATCTTATACCACTCCAAACATTGTAGAAAAAAATAGAATTCAAAGAATTTTATTAAAAGTCAATATTAATATGGAATTAAATAAGGTAAGTGGCTTAACTTTAAATGATTATAAAAAAATATTTACTGGTTTGCCAAATGATACTAATAAAATATTCCAAGATAATTATCAAGTATTTTATAATATGGAAAAGAAATATAACATTAATGGTCTATTCCTAGCTTCTATGGCAATTCATGAAAGTGGATGGGGAACTTCACAAATTGCAAATGATAAGAAAAATTTATTTGGATATGGTTCTTATGACAATACTCCTTATGAATCATCATTTGAATTTACTGATTATTCAGAAGGTATTGAAACAGTTGCTAAATCTTTAGTTAAATATTATCTAAATCCATCTGGAACCAAAATTTACGATGGAGAAACTGCAGCTGGCTGGTATTATAATGGTCCTACTTTATCTGGTGTTAATACAAGATATGCAACAGATCAAGATTGGCATAAAAAAGTATATAGTTATATGGAATTATTATATAATAGACTTTAATTCCACTCTTTTAGAAGGGAGTTTACATGAAAAAAATAAATTTTAAAATAAAAAACGTTAGACTTGCATTTACGCTATTAATAATCTTAGCATTTATTGTATTATTACTATATTATCATTTTGTACTTTCACCTTCTTTTGCTAAAAGTAATTTTACAAATCAAATGATAGAAATTGCTGATGAAAATGAAAATTCTATTTTCAATGTGCAAAAAATATTATTATATAGCAGTGCTAATGCTATTAGCAATTCTAAAGATCAATCTTTAAAAGACATGAGTATTTGTCAATATACTGATTTATCAATTTATATTGATAATAGTCAATCTAGTTCTGAATTAACTGATGAAAATTCTGTGAAAGAACTATATATTGACAATATTGTTATGACATCTAACGTTGATAAAGGAACTAAAATATTAAATTATAAAAACTCTTTTAATGTTGGTAAATACACTGATATAAAACAACCTGAAAATAATAGAATAGATTTTAAAATTATAAATACAAATCAGGAAAATGAAAATCACAACTATGATGAACCAACTTTTTACACTGATTGTTCTAATCCTATTACTTTAGGCTATTTAAATAAAGATATTTTAACAAACTATTCAGTAACAGATGATTCAAAATCTATTTCTTTTAATGGCAAAGTATTAAAAGAAGCAAATATCAATTTAGAAGATATTAACTATACTCTAAGATTTACAATTCATATTGTAAATAATTTAAACCAAACTTTTGCTTATAACATGAAACTAGATGTTAATTTAGATGACAATAATGGCGGTATTTATAATGGCTATATATATAAAAGCAAAAGTACTTCTGGTAATGAATATAGATTTTTTAGAGAAGTAAATTAATTTACTTCTCTTTTCTATTTATATATATTTTTATTTAAATTTCAAAAATCCCTTTATATATATTAAGAATTATGTTATAATTTATATATTATAATTAGAAAGGTGGCTTTTTATGGATGCCCGGAAACAACCAATATTAGTCGAAACAAAAACATTTATTTTAAAGGAAGCTCTTGTAGATTCTGATGGTGAATCTGTATGGTTTATCACCGATTCGCAAAATAAAAATATTTCGTTTTGCGTACATTGTCAATTTTCTGGTTCTATATATATTTCTTTTTTCAAAGGATTACATTATAATAATGATTTTGTCATAGAAGGATTAAAAGAGCTTTTGAAAATATTGTTAGAGAAATACCATATAATAACTATCAATATTTATTATAAAAATAAATCTTTAATTGCTTTATGTAAGAAGATTGGTTTTCAAAAGCAGCATAATGTAAGGCATCTCTATTATTTAAGAAATCTTAAATAATTCTAAATAGAGAGAATATTTGATATTTTCAATATTCTCTCTATCTTTTTTGAAACTATACACTATACACTCAACAATATCAAATTCTTTTTATAAAAGTACTTCTAGTACTTGACAATATTGTGTATTTTTGGTATCATTTTAAATGTTGACGCATATAATAAACTAAATTAAAAAATGCGGGAATAGCTCAGTTGATAGAGCGCTGCCTTGCCAAGGCAGAGGTCGCGGGTTTGAGCCCCGTTTCCCGCTCCAAGTTCTATATAAAAATATAGAGCATATAATATATTAAAATGGCGATATAGCCAAGTGGTAAGGCACGAGTCTGCAAAACTCTGATCCCCGGTTCGAATCCGGGTGTCGCCTCCATCAAAAAAACGATAAAATGTTGATATACTAACGTTTTATCGTTTTTTATATTTATACTTTTTTAGCTTTCTTTTTAGCAGTTTTTCTCGTTGTTTTCTTTTTTGTTTCTGCTTTTATTTCTTCTGCTTCTTCTGGATTCCATTTTTCACCTGGTTTAGGCTTATTCCAAGATATATAATCACAACTTTCCGGATTTTTCTCACAAATATAATAATTTCTTTTTCTCTTTGTCTTTCTAACTTGTACTGTTGCACCACATTTTGGACACGGTACATCAATTGTCTCTATAATTGGTTTTGCATTTTTACATTCTGGATATCCCGGACATGCTAAAAATTTTCCATATCTTCCATATTTATATACCATCATTCTTCCACATTTTTCACATGGCACATCTGACACTTCTTCTACCAATTCAACATGTTCTAATTCTTTTTCAACTTTTTCTAATTCTTTTTCAAATGGTCCATAAAATTCTCTTAGCATTTTTTTCCATTCTTCTTTTCCTTCAGCTATTTCATCAAATTCACTTTCAATCTTTGCTGTAAATTCTACATTAATAACATCTGTAAAATTTTCTATTAGTAATTTATTTACTATCTTTCCTAATTCTGTAGGAATTAATTGTTTTTGTTCTTTTTCAATATATCTTCTTTCTAAAATAGTTGTTATAGTAGGTGAATATGTACTTGGTCTTCCTATCCCCTTTTCTTCTAATGCCTTTACAAGACTTGCTTCTGTATATCTTGGTGGTGGCTCTGTAAAACTTTGTTTTGGAATTATTTTATCTAACTTAACCTCTTGTTTTTCTTTTAATTCTGGCAACATCTTTTCTTCTTGTTCTTTTGAATCGGTTTCTTCTACATATAAAGTCATAAATCCTTTAAATTTTATGCTTTGTCCATTTGCCTTGAAATTATAGTTATTTGCATTTATTGTTGCTGAAATTGTATTATATATAGCTGGTGCCATTTGGCTTGCCATAAAACGATTATAAATTAATTTATACAATTTATATTGATCTTTTGTTAATGCTTCCTTAATTTTATCTGGTTCCAATTCTGCATAAGTTGGTCTAATACCCTCATGTGCATCTTGTGAATCTTTATTTGTTTTATAATATCTATTTTCATAATATTTTTCGCCATATGTACTTACTATATATGTTTTTGCTGATTCTCTTGCTTCTTCTGATATTCTTGTTGAATCTGTTCTCATATATGTAATTAATCCTATTGTTCCTTTTTCTGGTATTTTTACTCCTTCATATAACCCTTGAGCTATTGACATTGTTTTCTTTAAAGTAAATCCTAATTTTCTCGAAGCCTCTTGTTGCATTGTACTAGTTGTAAATGGTGGCGCTGGAGTTCTTTTCTTTTCTCCTTTTTTTACATCATCTACAAAATATTTTGCTTTTTCAATTGCTTTTATAATTTCTTTTACATCATCTTCTGAATGTATTTCTTGCTTTTTACCATTTTTACCGTAAAATTTTGCTTCAAAATGTTTTTTGGTATCTGGTTCTTCTAAGTTAGCATAAATATTCCAATATTCTTCTGGTATAAACTTTTCAATTTCTTCTTCTCTATCAACAATCAATTTTACTGCTACAGATTGTACACGTCCTGCTGATAAGCCTCTTCTTACCTTTTTCCATAATAATGGGCTTATTTTATATCCTACAATTCTATCTAAAACACGCCTTGCTTGTTGTGCATCTACTAAATTTAAATCTATGTCTCTTGGCTCTTTAATTGCTTTTTGTACAGCTCCTTTTGTTATTTCATTAAATGTAACTCTGGTTATTTTATTATTATCATCTTTTAATATCGTTGCAAGATGCCAAGCTATTGCTTCTCCCTCACGGTCAGGGTCAGTTGCAAGATATACTTTTTTTGCTTGTTTTGCATCTTTTTTTAAAGATTTTATTAAATCTCCTTTTCCTCTAATATTTATATATTCTGGTTCAAAATCATTTTCTATGTTAACTCCTAATTTCGATTTTGGTAGATCTCTTATATGTCCCATTGATGCTACTACTTTTGTACTACCTCCAAGAAATTTTTTTATAGTATTGGCTTTTGCTGGTGATTCTACTATTATTAACTTATCAGCCATATATTCCTCCTTATATTATGCTTATTATCTATATTAACTTTCTTTGTTTCATATTTTCTATAAGCTATTCTAGACTAATTTTCCATAATATGCAAGCTTTTTAAAAAAATTTGTTTTCATTATAAAAAAAGAATTTCTTTTGAAAAGTCACAAATAACATCTTCCAAACCAATTGGTGTCACTTCATTTTTTTCTAACACTTTTAATATTTCATTTACTTTTTGTTCATTACTAGATAAATATTTAAGCGTTTTATCTTCTGTTTTGGTATTGTTTTCTATATATTCAGTCTTTACTACTTTTATTCCATATTTTGCATTATTTTTATTAATAAATTCATCTTCATTTATTATTTTATAATACTCTAACTTTATAGGATATTTTACACCTGCTTCCTGTAATTTTTCTTTTTCAATAAAAATACTCCCAAAAAACGTTTTCATTTTTACCCCCTCTTTTGTATTTCACATTTTTTTATAATACTACTATATAGCTGGGTTTTCAAGCTTTTTTCATCGCATTTTATCTTGTTATTTTACATTTTTTGATAAGTATCTACATAATATTTTATTATATTACCTTTTTTTCATACATTTTATTTTCACAAAAACTAAATTTAATATTTTTTATTTCTTTCTACAAATTTCGATATGTATTTTTTGTAAAATATGATACAATTGTTATAGTGCAATAAAATGAATTTATTTTATTTTTTCTTTAAATTATAATTAAAAATAGTAGTAATTTTTTATATTACTACTATTTCTTTAAATCTATTTTAATTCTAAACTATTTAATTCTTCATAATATTCACTCTTTTGAGATATTATCTGTTTTTTTAATACTTCATATAATTCTACTGTTGTAGCAACTTTATAAGGATTTATATAAAATATATTTAACAATCCAAATGTAAATATAGATAATAATTCCCATCCTAGAAAAGAAAGATCTAAAATAAATGTTTTCCATTTGTTTCCTTTCATCATTTCCTTTGAAAGTTTAAATGCCTTTTTTCTTTGTATCTTTGGATTTTCTGCCAAAATATATGGTATCATTGTATATTCATAACTCTTTATAAATCCGTCCTATAATTGTAAAATACCATAAAAAATTATAAATGTCTTTCAAAAAAATTGTTACTGATACGTTTATCCAATTCTTATTTTTAAAAATTTCTCCAATGACTGATATTTTGGTACTTGATTTTTCTCTTGCCTTTATAAAATATCTTTTTCCTGCTACTATAAGAGGATTTGCTATTATAATAGTAAACGCAATTGATATTATCGCCATAATTGAAAGTACTATACCTGAGGTCATTTCATTTAAGTTAAAATATTTTATAGCATCAGAAATTTTAAATACATATTTCTGTGATTTTGTTATACTATCTAAATTTGCTTCAATTGCATTCCATATTTTCAGTTCAATATCACTTAAGTTTTCTTTCTTTTCTTCTATTTTTGTTATTATCTCTTGTTCTTGTTGTAGTTGTTGTTCATTATTATTATTTGTGTTTTCATCTGCTATTTCATCTTTATGCATAAAAATATAATAAGGATTCATTGAATCTTCTTGCTGATATATTCCTAAAATTGATGTGCCAAACTCTCCTGTTAATAACGCTATTAAAAAACATATAACAATTGCAGTCCAGTAATTTTTTTTAACAACTTGTCTGGCTCTACTTTTTAATTCTTTTCTTTTCCACATTACTTATTCTCCTAATATTAGTTTATTTTATTATAAACTAATTTATTAGGATAGGCAAGTTATTTTTATATATGTTTTTTAATATTTTATTTTCTTTGCAATTTTCTTTTTTGTATTTTATAAGTAATTTTACTTACTATTGATGCAGGTGCTATTTTAGCTCCAATTTTAGCAAATTTTACATCAATTCCTGGTATAATATAAAATTTTCCTTTTTGTACCTGTTTAATGGCATAGTCTGCAACTTTTTGGCTATTAGCTTCTCGCATGTGAAACTTCACATTAGCAACTTTATTAAAATTTGTATCAACTGGTCCTGGACATAAAATACTAATTTGTACTTTCGAATTTTCTTTTTTCAATTCCTCTCTAATGCTTTCTGATAATCTAACTACATATGACTTAGTAGCATAATAAGTAGACATTAGTGGGCCTGGCATAAATCCTGCTATAGATGCTACATTTAAAATCTTTCCTCTATTTACTTTTTTCATATCTATTAAATATAGTTTAGTTAAAATATGATAAGCAATTATGTTAGTGTGTATCATTGCTATTTCTTTATCTAAATCTGTCTTTGTAAAATCTCCGCAATCTCCAAAACCTGCATTATTAATTAAGAAATCTATATCCTTTACTTTTTTATGCAATTCTTTGCAATTTTCCTCTATTGCTAAATCCATGGCTATGATTTCTATATTAACTTTATATATTTCCAATTCTTTTTTTAATTCTTGTAATCGATTCTCATCTCTTGCTACTAATATTAAATTATAACCTCTTTTACTTAAATTCCTTGCCATATCTCTCCCAATTCCAGAAGATGCTCCTGTTATTAATGCTTTCATATGCAATTCACCTCATTTTAATTTTTTACTCTTTTTCTTTTTTTATCCATTTTTTCATATTAAAAAGTAAGAGAAACCTCTTACTTCCTACTAAATTTATTTAATACTATTCCTACAGCATGAACTATCTTAGTTGAATTGTTATTAGCTACACCTTTTCCTAATGCTTTTCCTCCAACTGTTAAAGCTGCTACTGTTGCACTTAGAATAAATTGTATATTAAAAGACAATCCAAATTGTTCTGTTATTTTCATTGCTATTAAAGCACTAATTGCTCCACTTAAAACTCCACATATATCTCCAATCACATCTGCACAAATATTTGCAACTTTAGGAGCATTTCTTATTAATTTTATTGAAGCTTTTGAACCTTCTATTTTTTTACTTGCTTTAGCATGAAATTCATGTTCATTAGCTACAGTTACTGCAACTCCAATAATATCAAAAAATATTCCTATTCCAATTACTAAAATTAGTATTAATATAGCTGGTATTAAACTTAAATTAGATACACCATTTGCTGATATATAAGAAAATAGCATTGATAATATAAATGTCATAATAAATACTTGTATAAACCATTTTATTTGCTCTTTATCCATTATTTCTCCTTTTTAGTTAAATTATTATTTATTTTGTAATATGATTTTAGGCAGATTAAATCTGCCTAATTAATTATTTTTATTGTTTAGATGGTAAAAGTCTAAGTAAATTTTACAGTTTAGGTCTGGTCGAATTTCTCTATTCCTCGCTTAGCATTACTGCTATAGCCGTTTCCGATTAAGAAGAATATCTAATTTAACATAGACACCAGATCGCCACTTAAATCTGTACCTTAATCCCTAGACTTCTATGCTATTTTGATTTAAGCAAACATTCTAGAAGTTTTCCTTAACATACTTTTATTACTTTACTAGTCTTTTTTGCAAATGCAATTTCATAATTAAAAGTATAATCAATTTGGCCAAAATCAACTTTACTTATGAAAAAATTAATCCCAATACACTCACTCGAGACAGGCTACTCTATGTATTTCGTGTCTTGGCACTCAACATAGGTTTTACTTAAAATTTATTAAGCCTCCACGAAACCAGGGATCATATGTATGCCATTACATACTTCCCTAACCTCTTTACTCCCTGAATACACACAAAACTGGCATTTCGCGCACAAACAAGAAACTTCAACGATGTGCCCTTTAGTGGATTTTTAGCCCCACCCTCGTAAAGTTAGTATGACTAGAATAATGCACCATCGATATATATTATAACATTTTTAGAAAATTATTCCAAATTTATTATTAGTTTACATCGGTTCTTTTTTTATTTTTTTATTCTTTCTATTATCTATATCTCTGTATTTTTTCTTTTATCTCTTTGTTTCTCATTTTTTCTCTATTTTTCTATATTCATATTTAACTTTTATAAAATATATTACCCTAAATATGTTTTTTTATTTCATTATAAATTTCTTCATGAATATCTTCAATAGTTCTTATTTTATTATCTTTTACACATTTTATTTCATACCAGTTATATTCCTTTGCAACATCACAAGCTGCTGAATATGCATCAATTAAATGATTTTTATCACTTTCATGAATATCTTTTTTTGCTTCATGAGTAAATTTATTTTCTCTATTTGCCATTAACTCTAGTGATTTTTCTACTGGCATGTTTAAGAAAAATACTTCAGAAGGAATTGGTAGTCCATATAAATTAAATTCAAAATCCCACAACCAATTTAAAAATTTTTTTCTTTCTTCTTTGTCTTTTATTTTTCCTGCTTGATGAACCATATTAGCTGTTGTATATCTATCTGCTAATATAATTCCTCCTTTTTCATAATATTCTTTATATCCTGTTTGAAAAGTTGCATATCTATCTGCTGCATAAAATGTTGACGCTATATAAGGACTAATTTCTTTTGCATTTTTGCCAAATTCTCCCGATAAATACATTTTTACTAAAGATGAACTTGGACTTTCATAATTTGGAAAGCTTACTACTTTATAATCAATTCCCTCTTCTTTTAGTTTTTCTTGCAATTTATTAAATTGTGTTTGTTTTCCACTTCCATCTGTTCCATCTATTACAAATAATTTTCCCATTTTCTAATCCTCCACAAATTTTTATTGTTGTTTTTCATTCTTCTTTTCTTCTTCTTTTAATTCTTTATTTTGCTCTAGCATTTTATTAATAGAGTTCAATATATCTTCTGAATTTTCATCAAAGTCATCTCTTACTAAATTAAACATCTTTTACTCTCCTTTCATTTCAAAATTATTATACTCCTTTTCCATTTTATTTTCAATTTATTTTTTATATTTATTTTTTATTAAATATGTAACTTAAACTTGTCCTCTAGACTTTTATTTTGATTTGTTGTAAACTATATTATAATGATTATATTTACAGAGGAGGACATATGAAAAATTCATTTCAAGAAGTAGCTATAAACCCAAATAATTCAAAATGGGAAAATACAATTTCTAGAATTTTACCTTTATCTTATAGGAATTCTGACATTAGAACTGAATTTGATAGAGATTATACAAGAATTATTCATTCTAATGCTTATAAAAGACTAAAACATAAAACACAGGTATTCTTTTCACCTGAAAATGATCACATTTGTACAAGAGGTGAACATGTTACACATGTAGAATCAATCAGCTATACAATTGCTAGTTATTTAGGACTAAATACAGAATTAACAAAAGCTATTGCAGTTGCTCATGATTTAGGTCATAGCCCATTTGGACATAGTGGAGAAAAAATTCTATCCGAAATTTCTAAAAGAGACTTAGGTAGTCCTTTTTGGCATGAAAAAAATGGATTACATTTTGTGGATTCCATTGAACTTCTAGAAGGTCACGATGGATACAAAAATAATTTAAATTTAACTTATGGTATTAGAGATGGCATTATCTCTCATTGTGGCGAAATTACAGAAAATGCACTAAAACCAAGAGATGAATTTATTGATTTAAATAACTATCTTTCTCCCAACCAATATTCTCCTTATACTTGGGAAGGTTGCGTAGTAAAAATTTCTGACAAAATATCTTATATAGGACGTGACATTGAAGATGCTATAACTTTAGGAATTTTAGATAATCATTTACAAGAACTTTACGATTTATTAAATTATAATTCATCTGATTATACATTAAATAATAGTAATATCATTAATTATTTAGTAATAGATTTATGCAAAAATTCTACTCCTCAAAAAGGGTTGTGTTTTTCAAATGATGCATTTAATTTACTAAATAAAATAAAAGATTTTAATTATAAAAATATTTATTTTAGTGATAGAATAATACCTTCAAATAAATTTTTTAATTTAGTTATTAACCAAATTTACGATAAATTAAAAAATTGTTTTGAACAAGAAAATACTTTATCTAACATTAAGAGATTAAATAAATTTTACCCAAAATTAAGTAATGGTTTTTATGAATTTCTACAAAACTATTCTGATTTTGGTAACAGAAAAAACTTAAAATTAAAAAATCAAATTATATTTGATTACAAAAATAAAGAAGATTTTTATAAATCTATTATATCTTATATTTCTGGTATGACAGATAATTTCGCTATTGAAATATATAATGAAATAATTAGATTTTAGGAGGTGGATTTATGGAAAAAATAGCAATTATTTCAGATGTTCATGGTAATATTACTGCCTTAAATGCTGTATTATCCGATATAAAAAAACGCCATATAGAAAAAATATTTTGTTTAGGAGATTATGTTATAAAATGTACACATCCTGATTTAGTAATTGATAAACTAAGAGAAGTTTGCGAAGTTATGCTAATTGGTAATTCAGATTATGCAATTTGCCGTCCTGAGGCTAAAGACAAGAAATTTTGGTCTAGAGAAAAAATCGGTGAAGAACGAGCTAATTTTATTTATAATTTACCAGTATTCCATGAATTTTATATGAGTGGGCATCTAATAAGATTATTTCATGCTTCTCCATATGGCTTAGATAACATCTATAATCCTATGTTCTCAAATAAAGGAACACAATATGCTGGTACAGAATTAAAAGGTCCAGAAGATTTATTTAAAAATACCGAATTTATTGGTAAAACTTCTAAAGATCCTGAACCAGATATTGTTGGATATGGACATATACATACACCTTGTTTAGTTAGATATAAAAATAAAACTTTATTTAATACAGGAAGTGTAGGTATTCCAGTTGAAATGATGAATTCTGATGTAGATGACAAAAGTAACAAATTTTCGACTCTTGCATCTTATATAATAATAGAGGGAAATTATAATTCTAAAGAACTAGATTCTATTTCTTTCAATTTGGTAAGAATACCTTATAATATTCAAAAAGAAATAGATGATTTAGAAGCTTCAAATTTATCTAACAAAAGCATTGTTATTCAAAGCTTAAAAGGAGCACTTCCCACACCATTTAAATTAAATTAGGAGTGACAATTATGGATAATAAATTAACAAAAGCTAAAGAAATTTTACATCATTATAACCAAGAACATTTACTATATTTCTATGATGAACTTTCTGAAGAACAAAAAGAGCTTTTATTAAACCAAATTTTAGGAATAGATTTTAATAAAATCTTAACTTTATATAAAAACTCTTTTAAATCTACAAAATTAGATTTAAACACAGTATCTCCTTTACCTCATATAGAAAAAGACAGAATTTCAAAAGAAGATTTAGAACATTACATAGCTATTGGAGAAAACATAATTAAATCTGGCTTTCTAGCAATAGTAACAATGGCTGGTGGTCAAGGAACAAGATTAGGTTATAAAGGTCCAAAAGGGACTTATGAATTAGACTTTGAACAGGAGCATTGCAGGAAGTCTTTATTTGAAATAATGTGTGAAAATATAAAGAACGCAAACAATCAGTATGATATTACTCTTCCTTGGTATATTATGACTAGTGAAGATAATGATTTTGCTACAAAAGAATATTTTAAATCACATAACTTTTTTGACTATCCAAAAGAAAAAATAAAATTTTTCAAACAAGAAAAACTTCCTATTATTAATATTGATGGTAAATTAATTTTAAAAGAAACTTACTTAATAAAAGATGGTTCTAATGGTAATGGTAATGTGTTTAAAGCCATGAAAAATAATAAAATTATAGATGACTTAGAGAAAAACAATATAAAATGGGTATCTTTTGGAGGAATTGATAATATATTATTGAAAAATATAGACCCTCTTTTCATTGGTTTAACTGTCGATAGTGGTTATCAAATTGCCTCAAAATCTATTTTTAAACAAAAACCACTAGATAAAGTTGCTGTTTATTGTAAAAAATCCGGAAAGCCTTCCATTTTAGATTATGATGATATTGATATAAAGTTATCTGTTTCTAAATCTAAAGATGGTATGTATCAATACAGAGAAGCTAATATACTTTCTCATTTAATGAATTTAGAAGCTATTAAAAAGGTTTCAAATATTCATTTACCTTACCATAGAGCTTATAAGAAAAATGCTTTTGTTAATGAAGAAGGAATGAAGCAAATTCCTGATAAACCAAACTCTTTTAAATTTGAAAATTTTATCTTTGATAGTTTTGCTTTTTTTGATGATATGTTACTTCTTCGTGTTGATGAAAATGAAGAATTTGCACCAATTAAAGATTTTACAGGTATATATAATCCTGATACCGCAAAAGAAAAATACGAAAAATATTGGAATAAAATTAAGATATAAATTTATAAGAAGGAATGTACCTTATACATTCTTTTTTATATTATTAATTTTCTTTTTCGTTATATATAAAAAGCTTGTTTAATATGATTAATATTATATTCATTATTATCTAAAAACACTTCTATAACATCAAATCTTATAGCAGTATTTTTGATATTAACTTTATAAATATAATATTTTGCAACAGATATTATATGCCTTTGTTTTACTTTACTAACAGCTTCACTTGGCCTTCCATATACCAAATTAAAACGTGTTTTTACTTCTAAAAATACTAATTCATTTCTATATGTATCATAGGCTATTATATCTACTTCTCCTTGCTTACAATTAAAATTTCTTTCTATTATTGTGTATTTATTTTCTTTTAAGTATTTACAAGCTAGATCTTCTCCTAATTTACCTATTTGCTGATTTATATACATTTATATTCTCCTTGTTTTTTAGTTATAAATCCATCTATCTCTAGCATAAATAAAATATTATTTATATCTTTTATGCTCTTTTCAGATTCTTTACATATTGCATTTATATTGCTAGCTCCATTTTTTATTAAATTATATATTTCTTGGTATTCTTTTTTTACTATCTTACTTCTTATTGCTTTAGTTTTATTATCATTTATTTCCTTAAAACTTAAAAATTCAAATTCTTCAATAATTTCTTGGGTTGATGTTATTAAAGTTGCTCCTTTTCTAATTAATTTATTTGTTCCTTTTCCATGTATATCTTCTATTTCATGAGGTAATACAAATACCTTTCTACCTTGTTGTGTAGCTAATCTAGCTGTAACACTTGTTCCGCTTCTATCCATTGCTTCAATTACTAATATTCCAATTGAAATTCCACTTACAATCCTATTTCTTTCTAAAAACATTTTTGAATTTGGTTCTACATTTGGAGAATATTCACTAATAATTAATCCTCCGCTTTTTAATATATCATAATATAATCCCTCATTTTCCTTTGGGAAAATATAATTTAAACCACTTCCTAAAACAGCTATTGTTTTTCCATTTTCATCTATTGTTTTTCTATGAACTATTGCATCAATTCCTTTAGCCATTCCACTAACAATAGTAAGACCTTGCCCTGATAATTCTGATGCAAATTTTTTTGCTAAATTTTCTCCATTTTTTGTACAACTTCTTGAGCCTATTATAGCTATGCAATTTTGCTTTAGCAACTCTATATTTCCTTTTAAATATAATTGTTTAGGTGGATTTTTTATTTTTCTTAATTGTTCCGGATAAATTTCATCTCCAATTTTAATTTTTACTATTTCTAAATCTATTGTTAATTCCCCCAATACTTTCTGTCTAAACTTCTATACTGAATTGCTTCTGCTAAATGGCTAATTTCAATATCTTTTTTTCCATCAATATCGGCTATTGTTCTAGCTACTTTTAAAATTTTTGCATATGCTCTCGCACTTAAACCTAGTTTGTTAAATGATTTTTCTAATATCTCTTTACATTCTTTATCTAATTTACAATATTTTTCTAACAATCTTGGTGTCAATTCTGCATTACAAAAAATGTTATAATCTTTGTATCTTTCTAACTGTATATTTCTAGCTTGATTAACTCTTTTTCTTATTTGCTCTGAGGTCTCTATATTTTTTGTTTTATCAATTTTTTCATATGTAACACTTTCTACTTCAATATGTAAATCTATTCTATCTAATAATGGTCCACTAATTTTATTAATATATCTTTTTATTTGTTCTGGCTTACAATGACATTCTCTCTTGTTTGCCCCATAATATCCACATGGGCATGGATTCATGCTTGCTATAAAAATAAAATTACATGGATATGTAATTGCAATATTTATTCTGCTTATTGTTACCTTTCTATCTTCTAAAGGTCCTCTTAACAATTCAAGTACATTTTTGTTAAACTCTGTTAATTCATCTAAAAATAATACCCCATAATGTGCTAAGCTTACCTCTCCGAGGTTTTGGTTTCTTACCTCCGCCTACTAATGCAGCTGCTGTAATTGTATGATGTGGGCTTCTAAATGGTCTTTTTAAAATTAATGGATTTTCTTCAGATAATAAACCTGTAATACTATGGATTTTTGTGACCTCTAGAGCTTCTTCAAAACTTATATCTGGTAATATACTTGCTAATCGTTTTGCTAACATTGTTTTTCCAGCACCTGGACTTCCGAATTAAAATACAATTATGACCTCCTGCAGCTGAAATTTCTAAAGCCCTTTTTACATTTTCTTGTCCTTTTACATCAGAAAAATCAAATTCATATAATTCTGAATTTTTGTCATTTATCTCCTTATGCCTTTCTTTTTCAATATATTTCTCTCCTTTTAAGTATTCCATTAATTGTTTTAAATTATCAACTGGTAATATTTCTAATCCATCTACTATTGCAGCTTCCTTAGAATTTTTTCTAGATAATATAATTCTTTTTATTCCTAATTTCTTTGCTTCAATACATATCGGTAATACGCCATTTATTTTTTCAACACTTCCATCTAAAGAAAGTTCTCCTACAAAAATGCTTTCTTCTAAAAAAGTATTTAAATAATTATTTTCTATTTCTCCACTAGCAATCAGTATTCCTAATGCAATTGGCAAATCTAAACTTGCTCCTTCTTTCCTTATATCAGCAGGTGCTAAGTTTACTACTATTCTTCTACTTAAAAATTCTACTCCTGTATTTCTTATTGCAGTTTTTACTCGTTCTTTTGCTTCTTTTATACTTGTGTCAGGCAGTCCAACAATTTCAAAGCAGGGCAATCCACATGAAATATCAACTTCAATTGACAAAATACGCCCATCTAGTCCCTGTAAAGCTAAACTTTTTACAACTGATAACATACTTTTCCTTTCTTATACATTTGGATATCTGAGGCCATTATAATTTTTATTTAAATGAAGGATGTTTTGCAAATTGCTTTTTATCAATTTTAATGGATTGTGCCGAACAGCGTAGACTTTAATTTATCTTTTTCGACTTAATTTTATATAGGGATTTTTAAACTTATAATTAAATTATGGGGGTTTATAATGACCTCAGATATCCAAATATATATTATTAAATTTTACCTGGTATTTTTGAATCTTTTGATAAAATACTTTTTAGATTCTAATTGAATTTAAATTAATTTGAAATTAATTTTTAAATTGAAATAATATTTAATTCTTTTGTATTATAAAACCGTTTCCATAATTTGTCAACAGTTTTTTTGAATTTTTTTATTTTTTTATTAATATTTAGGCTCATAATTTATAAATAGTTTATATATTAATATTCAAAATCCCAGTCAAATCAGCATATTCCATATGATTTCAATATAAAAATATTAATATATAAACTTCATAATAATAAATAATTAATTTAATCAAACCAATAATTTCATTTAATTATGTTCAGTAATTCCATATGTCCCATTTGTAAAATCTCTAAATAGATTTACTTGTGGTGTAACATAAGTAAATATTATAAAACAACTCAATAAAAATATAAGAATCCCGCCTGCTAAAATTTTAGTTTGAATTGTGCTTTCATTCTTTCTTTTCATTAATTTATAAGAAGTCCATTCTCCTAAAATAATACTAATAATAAATATTAGAATATCTATTATAAAAAAGTTAGTCCCAATAATTCCTGTATAAGTAAAAAAGCTTATAACAATAAAGCTAATTGCTGTAAATATTCCTATAGCTTTTGCTTCTATGTAATTATTAGCAATATTTTTTACAAAATAATACTCTATTAATCCTAATATTAGCATAGGATAAAAAACTAATTTTAAATGTTCCCATACGCTCTCATTAACAGCACTAAAACTAGCAATAATTGCATTATTTCCAGACCATTCATAAATAAAATGCAATAAAGTACCTAAAATTAATTCTAATATTGTTACAATTAATTCTATTTTTAGTAGTTTACTTGTTTTTATTTTATGCAATATTTCTTTAGATTTTTTCATATTATAAATCCCTCCATTCTTACTTAATTAATTTGTATGAATGAAGGGCTTGTTCTTATGCTTATTTTCAATATTTTATACATTAACTTCATCTTTTCTAACTTCTATTTCCTTTTGTCGATAAGATATAATATTGAATTCATCTTTTTTATTAAATACTATCATAATCACTTTTGTATAATTATCTTTAGCTGGTTTACCATATTCATTAATAGTAATACTTGCTTTATGTTTTTTAAGAGTATCAAAAGTGTTCATAAATCCCATTCCTGTTCCACCACTTTCTTTGTGGGTTGTACTTGGGATTTTTCCTAATTTATGCAATGTATTTATTTCAAATTCAATTCCTGAATCATATATATAAATTGAGTATTGTCCGTCTATTTTTCCTATTCTTACTAAAATGCTTCTATTACTATTATTAGAACATTTTACTGCAATTATTGCATTTTTTACATGGTCTGCTATTAATATTTCCAATTCCTCTTTTGTTATATGATTATTAATCATTTGATATATGTTTCCATTTAATTGTACTTCAAACTTAATTTTATTTTTTATGCATTCTGATTTCATATAATTTAACATATCGTCTATTTCTGAAATGTTTGTCTTTGGAATTTCTATTTCTGGTTCTTCTGATATTTGCTTTGTGATGTTGCTTAGCCTATTTTTTACATCTATTTCTTCTGCTATTTCGTTCTTTAATGCTAGTTCATTTAGTTTGTATTCTAATGCTTTTTGTTTGTGTGCTATTGAATGACTTGTTTTACTAAAGTTTAGATTTTCTTGTTCTAATTGTTTTATTTCTTTTTTCTTGTCCTCTAGTTCCTTTTTGGTTTCTTCTAAATCTTGTACTAACAACCTTTGCTTATAGTAAAGTTGTAATGATTTTTGAATTGTGATGAACATTATGATAAAAATTATTATAATATATATCCCAAAAATATTACTAGTAATGACATTATAATTAGATAGTATAGTAATACAAAATAATATAATTACACTGATATTTAAAATAAATATTTCTAAATATTGATTTTCTATTCTCTTTTCCAAGAAAGCTATTCCACTATTTACTCTTCTGATTTTTGAAAACCAATATATAAACATTACATATATTAAAATTATAATATACATATTGATATATTCATTTTGTATTTTAACAAAAATATTTAATAGAAAACTTAAAAATATACTTATAAAAAGGAAAATATAATTTATACTTAAAGAAATTGCTGTAATTATCATTGAATGAATAATATCACTTTTAGCAACCTTTGATATATATGCACTTATTAAAATTTCCATAAAAACAACGCCATATAAAAAACCAAACACTTCCTTTATTGCTTTACTCATTATGGCAACAAAAAACATATAAATAAACATACATATTACTTCTTTTACTGTTATATCTATTTTACTATTTATAAGTTTTAAATTTATGTAATAAGTTAAAATAGTAATAATATATATTTTTATAATATCAACAATAAATTCTATTTTATCTAATTCCATTATAAAATCCATAATACATTTTATTATCTCTTTCTTTTTATATTATTATATATAAAAATATAAAGATAATCAATACAAATTATCTTTATATTTTTCTTATTGGTTTAGTTCATTAAATCCAAAAACTAACCCATTTCCAAAAGGCATTAATCCAATTTTTCATCGTATTCACCACCTTTTCCATTTCGTTTTTTCTCTTGGTGTCAATAAAAAAATACCATTTATTACTTTCAAATAAACGGTATCTAATAATAGAAAAAAATGATGAAAAATAAAAAAATCTAGTATTTACTACTAGATCATCTTTTTTATTTTATCAACATAATAATAAATAAACTCCATAGGCGTTGGTATTCCTGTCTCATAATTCACTTTGGCTGTATAATATGTTGTTAAATCTTCTATTGATGAAACTCTCCAAGCATGTATAATTGCATTTTGAATTCCATTAGTTATAGTATTTCCTGATTTTTTATATATTTTCGTTAAATGTTGTATAACATTTATATTACTATTTTCGTTTTGTATTAAGTATAATATAGCATCATGAATATATTTTCTTCCTTTTAACTTTGCTGTTACTCCTATCAAATCCAACTCATGATAAATATGTTCTGAAATTTTACTTTCACTTTCTCGTAATTCCTCTTCTAAGTTTTTAATATCTGATTGTATTTCTATTTTTCTTAAATTAATGAATTTATTTAAGACTTGATTACATGAATAATTAGGATGATCTTTATATAATATAAGATCAACTCCATTCCTATGTAGTATTTCATAAGTTCTTTTTGAGTTAACATGTGTAGTTACAATTACAATTGGTACATAATTCAAATTTAATTTTTTTAAATTTAATAAAAATTCTAGAGAATCCGTGTTGCCTGATGTGCTATTATTTAGCTCTAAATCTAAAACTATACCTTCTGGGTGCTTCAACTTTACATATTTTAATCCTTCTGTGTCTGAATCTGTTATTCCAACTAATTCTATATCTTTTCTTTCTTTGATACAATTAACAAATCTATTACAGTCATCAATATCATCTTCTATAATTAGTATCTTCATTGCTTTAGATTCCATATTATACTCCTCCTTTTATTCTTATTATGGATAATATACCATAAAACCTCATTGAATACTACATTAATGTAGAATATTTTCCTATATATTTTCGGTTTTTTTAATATAAAATGAACAATAAGTATAAGGAGTGGTTTTTATGAATATTAATCATAGCAGTAAAGAAATAGAATTAGATAAATTAGAACAAATAGAAAGAGGCAAAAGAATTAAATTTATTAGAGAAAATGAACTACATATGAATAAAACTCAACTTGCTAAAGAGATTGGCATTTCTGGACAATTCCTAGGATTAGTAGAAGAAGGAAAAGGTAACCTTGTCTATAAAAGTATAAAAAAACTAAGAAATATAAGTGGACATTCAGCTGACTTTATTTTATATGGTTTTGATGATACAACTATAACTAAAACCAAAGAATGTTTACAACATTATTCTGAAGAAGAATTTATTTATGCTACTAAAATAATTACACAAATTGCTACTTTCATAAAAAACACTTAATGTTTTATGTATGTTTTATATTGTTTTGAATATATCGTATTGACTTTTTGTATTTCTTTAAATAAAATATTCCACATAAAGTACTAATATATATACTAAAAGGTGGAATATTTTATGATTACAAATTATTTATTTTTTTTAATAGCTTTACCAAAAGAAGAACTAAAAAAACAACTTTTAATTATTTTATTATTTTTTGTGTTTATCATGTTGACTTATCTATTTTTAAATTATCTAAAATTAAAATTTACAAATGAAAATAGTAATTCTCTTTTTCAAAAATTTTTAAAAAGGCTTTAAATAACTGCTGAAATCACTTAATATATCACATTGTAAAAAGTTAGAAGAATTTTAGTATTTTCAAATATAAAAATCTTTCTTACAATATAAAGACTTTTTATAGTCCAAATATTTATAAAGAAAGATCTATATGTTTTTTATAAACATTTTTATTTTTGCATTTGAATTAAAAAATTATATTTATTTGCATGTCTTATTTCATCTGTCATTATTGACATAAGTAAAGTATAACTTTTACCACTTGGCATAGTTCCCATTATTTTTCTATACTTCTTAATAGCATCAAGTTCCCCAAATAATGCCTTTTCTAAATTTTCTTTATAACTCATTTGATTATTGCTACTATTTGTTAAATTATCTGCTGGCAAAATTTGACCTGTAAAATCATAATATAATTCTCTTAAAATTTGATTATGTTTTCTTTCATCATCTCTAATACTTCTTATTATATCTTTTTCTTTATCAGTTGGTGCTTGTTCTATTAATACACCATAAAACATTTCATCTTCTTTTTCATCATCAACAGACTTTTTTATCAAATCAATTGCTTGATTTAATGTTATAATTTCTCCACTTTGCTCTTTCATCTTACTATTTCTGTAATTATATTCTCTAAATCCATAATATTGATTATACATATTATAATCAGGATACATTTTATCCCCTCCCTTAAGCTATAATATGTATTAAATATTATTTTGTTAAATAGCTTACTAATTTTGCATTTTTATTTGTTCATCTTTTATTAATGGATATCTAATAAGATTCTCACTATTCAAATTTTCTTTATGCATGTCTATTGCAGTAATTTGATGATTATCGTATGTTGTATAATAATAAATTCCCTTACTTGCATTACAACAAGATGTATAAATTGTTATTTCAAATATTCCATCATCTAATTCACAACATCCTCTTTGTTGTTCAACAGAATTAAGTATATGAAAAAACTGGCTAACACTTTCTTTTTCTTCTTCTTTAGATACTGAATTCATTTTTACAAAAGCTGCTCTTATGAATCTAGATTGAGATGATAAATCTCCTGGAAGCCCTATTGCTCCCATACCTCTACTATATTTCTCTAAATTCAACGATTTTGCAAATGTGTTTTTTGGTGATTTAGTTGATAAATTCATATAGTTATTTAATTCGAACATTTGCTTATCAAATGTAGGATTATTGGTTAACACTCCTACTGGATTTTCATATATTTTTATTCCATCTTTTACAGCTTCTACTGTTATAGATTCTATGCTATCTGAAATAATCCAATGTAATTGTGCTAATGGTAAATTTGTGCTAAATGGTTCATCTAAAAAATTTATTTTTTCTATTAATTTTTTTGCCTCTTTTACTGTTGTACTCTGACTTAAAATCCATGGAATAAATTCAAATTGCGTAATATTATCTTTTCCTTTTATTTTTTTATTATATTGTGCATTTCCTACAAAATTTAGTCCTGCTATTCCTAAACCTTTTTCGTTTACTGCTTCATAATATAATGGATAATTTTCTGTAACATATGCCATTCCTATTATGGCGTAGTGATTTTTTATATTTTGCTTATGTCTAAAGTTAAATTCATAATTTCTTGGCGTTATTGTTACTTCATCTCCATATGAATTTTCATAGTCTAGTGTCCTTCCAAAATAGAAATCTTTTGTTTTGTATGTTATTGCTGTACACATATTTATTCCCTCCTATTAGTTTTTATTCTTTTTGTTTTATTATATCACTTTTGTTTCTTTTTATGTTGCTTTTTATTATTGATTAATGCCTTCGGGTTATGAGAATTTAATTGGGATTTTTGAGAAATTTTGTTAACTTGAGTTTTTATTGGTTTTAATAGGGTTATAGCAAATTGGTGTGATTATTTTTTAGGTTAAAATAGGTCTATTTTTGCAACGATTGTCCCCAATTTGTCCCCAAAAATTTTAAATAAAAATGGAGGTTTTAACAATGAATAATTTACGAGAAGTAAAAGATGATTTATTAAAGGATTGGTTATTATTTAGAGAGGAAGATTTGTGCTCTTTGACTTGTGATGAAGATAAAAAACATCATATTTATTTTGATGAGATTTCTGAAAGAATTTTAAAACGTGTTCCTAATAAGGATAAGAAATATGTTGAAAAGCAACTTAGTTTTCTTGATGAGAATTTTATGGACTATATCGATTATTGGAATGAGAAATATTATAGGAATGGTTTTTGTGATGGAGTGCAGTTGATTCGTGGATGTTTTGATAAATAATTTAATTCCTACACTAATATTATGATAAATGTTCAGTATTAGTGTAAAATATTAAAAGTGTGAAATTTAACTTCTTTGCTCAAAAGTTATTTTTTCACACTTTTTATTATAAATAATGTAATGTATGATTTCTGCTTTTTACTAAAACAGATTGAATTCACTCTCTTCTACATCCTTTTTATCTATTTTTTGTCTTAATATTGATAAATCTCTATTATTTTCTCTCTTATCAAAATTATCAAATATTTTTGTTTGACTATCTGAATTCCAATATATTTTTAATTTGTTTTTTGCTCTAGTTATTGCTGTATAGAAAATATTTTTTGTAATTCTATCTTCTATATTTGATGTTATTACTATTTTTACACTATCATATTCTAGTCCCTGTGCTTTATGTATAGAAATTGCATAAGACAGATTAAAAGGAATAATGTGATCATATTCATTTTCGTCATCTTCTTTATCTATATATTCATTTACCTTAAAGCAAATATTTACTTTTCCTAAAATTTCACTTTCCAAAATATCAACATCAAATGGTCTAAAAAATTCATTTATAGAATCTTTGTCCACTTCGATAGTAAACCATATGCACTTGTTCTCCTCATCTTCTTCTATATCTTTTATAATTCCTTTCAAATTATTATAGAGAAAATTATTAAATCTTGGACAATCATTAAATAATATTGGATCATTAACTTTATATGTATCTATTCCAAAATTATATTCTTTATTAGGATTTAATTGTTGCTTTACTCTATTAATATTATTAATTCCATACATTCCATCATAGTTTAAACATAGTATAACTTCATCATCTGAAGTTTTATCAAATATCTCTTTAGATAATGGTTGAGTGTACTCTTGATTGCTTAAAATATTTATTGCCTTTTTATTATTAAATCTTACACTTTCCCATAATTCCATTAAATCAATATCTGATGTCCTATGTGTATCTTTTAAGTTAAAAACAATATCATCATTAAAATATTTATTGCAAAATTGAAACCAATTACCATATTTTATTGACTCTATTTGATAAATATCCCCTACTAGTATTATTGCTTGATATTTCTGCTTTTTTAGTATTTTAATCATATCTGTATTACTTACCATACTACACTCATCTATAAATAAAATATCACATTCAGTTGAATTATTTCTTATATAATTAGATATTGTTAAAAAAGATGCATTTTCTATACTTCCTACTCTTGTTTTCATATTAGTTACTGCTGTATTTGTATTTGCAAGAAAACACTTATTATAATTTCTAAATGTTGCTGACAGTATTTCAATCAATTTTGTCTTACCCGTTCCAGCGGGTCCATATATAAATGCAACAGAATTTGTCTTAAATATTTTTTGTAAAATCTCTTGCTTGTCTTTAGAAATATCATCTTCAAGTCCAAATAACGTATATATATCAACTGCATTTTTCAAGTCTCTACTATAAGTTTCTGCATAATTCTTTAATAATGAAATAATTTCTATTGTATCTTCTTCGTATGATTCAATATAAACCATTCCATTTTCTAATTTTAGCAGATTATTACTTCTTGATTTTATATTTAAGAGTCTATTATTAAACTTTTCTATTAAATCCGAAATATTTTCAAAATATTTAATTTCTTGAATAGGAGTATATAGTTTATTTTCATTTTCAATATTATTCTTTACAAGATTATATAATAATTCTTCATCTTTATTATACATATCAATTGCTTTAATTAAATGTTGCCAAGATATATTATGTTTATATAAAGACATTGCATATGGCATACTATCAAACATTCCACTCTGTGGTAATATATATAAATCTTGAAATACAAAATTAGTGTTATTTGATTGTTGATCTCTAATTACAATATTCTCCATATTAGTAGTCAAGTATCGTAAAATATTATGACCTTTTTTGTTGTTTATAATAATATCTCTCATTCTATCTAACATATCTGTAATATAATTATTTTCTGCACCCTCCTGAAGTTCTAATTTTACTTTTATATACTCTTCACTATCCATACATAATATATTTGTAATTGTGTTCTGGCTATCAGTTAAATATCTCATTAAATTTCTATACTCTCTGTAATTTTCGCCAAATTGTTTATATACTCCCAAAAAAGAAAATATATTTTTTAATTCACATACTCTAATTGCCACCCTATAGTCATTAATAATTTTTATTTTTGATTTTCCGATGTTCAAATTGACATCTTTATCTAAAATTGAAACATTTACTGAATAATTATCTGGTATATATTTTTTTGAATAAAGAGTAATATGTTCAAATTTATTCTGGTAATCGGTTGCCTTTGATAGTGTTATTTCATAATATATATCTCCATTAGAATAAATCGTATTAACTTTCTGCACATAAAATTTTCCTTTTATGAATTTTGATTGAGTATCCTTTTCATTTTCAACTACCTTACAAATAAGATCATAGTTTTCTTTCATAGACTTATCATCATAAATTGGAAATTTATCAATATTCTTAATTATCTCAATATTATAATCATCATGTAATAATTTTTTTGTTAAGCAAATATATCTAAAATAATATGATACTAATTTTTCTGCTCCATCCTCACTTGGCGTATAATGAGATGATGTCCCTTTCAAAAAGTTATAAAAATCTAGTATAAACTTATACTTTGACTTTCCTTTTATAAACTTTAAAGAAGGTTCTATGTTTTCATATTGTGTATCTAAATTTTGATTGCTTTCTCTATTATTTATCAATATTGCAACATCTTCAATCAAATTTCTTAATTGAGCTAAAATATTTTCAGATAAAAAACCTTTATCTTTTATTGTTCCATAATATTCAATATTCTTCTCTATTACATTAGAAATATATGTTATTTCTTTTTCAGCGCTTATTCTTTTCATTATTATTTTTTACCTTCCTTACTTATCTTCTATATTTGATTAGCTCTCAAATCTAATATTAAAAAAGCTTCAATATAGTTGCTTAGACTTTAACTCTTGATATCAAAAAAGTAAAATAATCCTGTAACTTTTAATTACTTTCATGCTTTGCTTTTCTTTCGTAAAATTTATTTTACATACTCTTTTAATTTATTTTCTTTCCTTCATATACAATCGAGTAATTGGCTGGTGCTTGCCTTTTACTTTTTTATCTGTCTTTTATTGAAATATTACTATTTTTCATAATCTATATTAAATTCTTCCAATACTGGAATAGAACCATATCTTCAAGTTAAATCATCTTTATTGAATGTATAATTACTAAGTTTACTATATCTATTATTTTCCCATTCTTCATATTTCTTTTTGTATTCTCTTTGATTACTTGCTAATACTTCTGTTCCATCATCGAAAATAATTAATATTTTATCGAAATCTTTTCCTCCAAATCGTAAATAGTTATTTCCACCATCAATATGGCAACTTTCACATTTACAAGATACTAAATTATGCACACTTTTTGATTCGATTATATCTCCACATAACAAACATTTTATTTTCAAATTAATTTTCCTCTTACTATATATTTTTTTATTAAATTATATCATATTTAAATAAAACTTAACACATTTCTTCAGATAATTACTATTATGAGAAGTCTGAAGATAATGCTATAATTATATATTGAAATCATAAATGTTATAGCAATAAATTTTGTGATAGGATGGAACTAATTTATAACCTTTTAAATAAACATTAAAATACCAGAAGATTTTCTCTTTTCTTCTGGTATTCTAATAATAATTATATTATATATCTATATTTTTTGCACTATTAAATTTTTGTAAAATTTCTTTATTATTTTTATAATCTTCACTATTTAATAATTCATATTTTTTATTATCTAAATATATTACATTATCAGCTTTCATCTCATTTTTCTTATAATCATATCCTAATACTGAAACAATTAATTGTTGCTCTTCAGATATATTATTAAAAATATAATTTAATACTGCAGTTTTATTGGTATCATCTAATTCTCCATTTTGTGGACTATCTATAACTAACGGAAACTTTATTACATCCTTATTAAAAATATCTTTTAATTTCAATAAATTCATATACCAAATTATTGTAGCAATTGGTCTATTGCTACCACTAACATTATATACAGATGATATACTTTCTATCTTTTTATCTGTTATTTCTTTCAAATCCAGTTTTTCCTTATCTAAGTACATTAATTCATAATATTTATTATTTATTTTTTTCTTCTGTGCATCATATTCTTTTTTAGCTTTAGTATATTCTTTCAATTTCTCTTCAATAGATGCAAGTTCACAATTATTATCTTGTATATCTTTTAGTACATTATCTTTTATTCCTATTAGTCCTTTCATTCTTAAAATATCATTAGTTTCTTTACTATTTATTTTCATCTTCGTTTCATATTCTTCCAGTTTTTTTAATAAATTCTTATATTGTTCTTCTTTTTTTTCTAACTCTGTGTTTATTTTTATTAATTCAATATTCAACTCTGTGTTCATAATGTACAAATCATCTTCTTCAGTATATTTTTTTAATATAATTTCTGTATCATCATCAATATGACTATTGCATAATGGGCAAATATGATTTTCTTTTTCTTTTTTTATTTCTCTGTCTTTAATTTTTAATGTGTTCGATATTTCTCTTATTTGTAGTTCTATATCTTCTCTGTCATTTCTTAAATTTATCATTTTGTTTTTAATGGTACTTAACTGGTTTATTATACTGCTATATTCATTTTTATATTTCTCTATTTCTATATTTAAAGATGTTAAATCTGAATTATAACTTTCCTTTCCTATATTTGAATTTATCCTTTCAAACATTCCTTCTAATATCTTTTTTTCTTTATTTTTTTCATCTTTTTTCCCATTTATCTCTTCTATATTTTTTATTAATTGATAATAATCTTCATTAAACACCCCTGTATGATAATATAATACATTTTCTTTATACCTAGAATATTGTCTCAAATTGTTAAAAGAACTAAAGTTAGTACAGTCCATTCCATCTTGATCTATATAATTTAATATATAATTATATGCTGGTGGAACAATCTCTAGTTTATTATCATCTTTATTAGGTAGTCTAACTGCAAATTTAAAAATTTTTTCTAGATATTCAGCTAATTTAGTTCTTGTAATCGTTTGAAAAATAACTTCTTCATCTTCGTTCATAATTCTAAATAATCTATCATGTCTATAAAAATATATCACCTTACCATTTACAATCGTTTTTAATATATATGTTTTCTCTTTTTCATTCCACTTTGGATCAAATTTACAATCAGCTCCAAGTGTATGGTATATACTTTTTAAAATTACAGATTTTCCTTTATTATTTCCATCTACTTGACTAGATGTAACTATATTCTTTCCTGCAGTAAATTCTATCAGTTTAGCTGTTTTATTTGTCGTTGAAAAAATATATAACTTTTCTATTACTAAATCACTCATACATTTCTTCCTCTCTTTTCATTAATATTAATATTAAAAAACTTTTAATCTCTTCATCTGAATATTCCATATCAAATTTTTCTTTATATTTTTTATATAATTTATCAATTATGTTGTTCAAGTTATCTTCCAAAAATTTATTATTTTCATTTATATATTTTATTATCTCTTTTTCTATTTTTTTTAATGTATTACTAAAATTTATTTTTTGGACTATCGATGATAACGCTACTATCATCTTTACTTTTTCTCCATAGTTATCACTATATATTTTTTCTATACTCTCTTTTGATTTTTCAACTGCATTATTACTGATTTCAATATGTTTATTAAATATTTCAGTTATATTTTCTTTACTCATAGATTTTTTTTCAATAAGCTCATCATATGTATTCAATTTTAATTCATATTCTGCTTTTTGCGAAATTTTATCTAATAATATACTGTATAAAACAGCTGGCTTTTTTATTTGTACTCTTAAAGCATCATTAAAGAAGTTAACAAGTTCACCTGTTAATGTGTTTTTTGGATTTATTAAATCAATAGTTGTATAAATAAAATTTATATTATTAAAATCAACTTTATCAATCTTAAGTTCTTTTTTTAATGATTCTTCTATATTATTTTGTACTTTACTATCTAAAGAATTAAATCCTAAATTCTCAATATCATTATGCAATACATTATTAGAATCCTTAAAAGGCTTATTAGATACAACTGCTAATTTTATTTTATTCTTATCTCCATCAAAGTTATGTTTTAGTATATATAATTTTGCTAACACTGAATTTTCTTTTTTTCCTAATTTAGTTAACTTAGATTGTGTATAACTTTCTCCTGAATTGGCTGTTTTTATTTGATAGAATTCATAATTTCCATCTTCCCAATGCACTTCAATGTCGCAAACATAATCAAAAACCATATTAAATTTCTTTTCATCTGTATATAATTCTAATATCTTATGTACTCCCCATAATAATTCATTTTTAAATCTATTTTTTGCCATTGAGCCTGATAAATCATATGGTAATTTCATATATGATTGCCTATCCAAATAAAAATCCCCCCCATTAGAGAATACCACTATTATTTTAAATATTTTGTCGAATTTTGTAATGTCTTATCAAAAAATAAAATTATTTTTACAAATTGTATCTACATACCTTTTTGAATATTTTTTATTAGTTATTATCTACTATTTGTCTTAATTCTGCTAATAATCTACTTTCTTCATTTTTCAATTTTGGAATTGAAGTCTTTAAAAGGAAATACTCTTCTCCTGTAGATCCACTTCTATCTAAATCCTTTATAACGATATTATAAATTTTATCTTTTTTTAAATTAGTACCTTCCCATATGCAATCCTTGTGAACCTTTATAATTATTTTACTTTTGCATATCTTTAAAATTTCTATCGCATCAATATCACTGGCAAAAAAGTCTAATGTTTTTATCTTTTTATTATATTTATATGTCATTCCATCAGAATCTACTTTGTCATACCAATTATTGTTCAACTTAAAAAGACCATTATTATTTATCAAACAATAATCCTTTAGCATTCCTACTGAGCCATTTATACTTCTTTTGCTTTGATTTTCTTCTACTTCTGCAAAATATTCTACACTTACTCCAGCATCACACTTTGTTGATATATTCATAAATTCATTAGCAGTAGTAATTCCTAAAAGTCTTATAGTTCCAATATCTTTTCTTTCTATATCTATCTTTCTAGATTGTGCTATCATTTGATTTTCATTGGAAATGATAAATATGTCATCATTCATATATAATTCATTGTATATATCATCAGAATAAATTTCTTCGTTTATTAAAGGCACTAAATAATCTACTCTAAAATTAGTTTCAGCTAAGACTAAATATTTATTATCATATCCCTGGTTTCTTAATGAAACCATTTTTTGATTTTTCTTAAATGTTTTCACTTCAATTTGTGGCTTTTTATCCACAGGAATCCATCTTTCATTAAATTTTACAAATGGTATTGCCTTTTTATTAACACTTATTCCTATAACATCTGGGGCAATACCAACTTGTTTAGGATCATAATCATAATAGTCTGTAATTACTTTAACATCTTTTTTTTCTGCTATCTTTGGAAGAATAATTTTATTAAAAATAACACCTTCTGGAATAATATTTATCCATCTATCAAAGATTCCTCCCATGTAATCTCCCTTAGAATTTAATGCTCCTCGCATTGGTCTGTTTCCTTGCATTTGAGTTAAGTTTGATATGAAATAAACTGCCTTTTTTATATCTTCTATATTAACTATAACTTCACTATTCATCAGTATCCTCCATTAAATTGATCTTTTTAATTGGAGTTAAACTTAATGGATTAATAATTTTATCTTTAATTGAAAGTCTAGGTCTTCTTCCTTGCCTTTGTTGATCTCTAAATGTTTCTGCTTTTTTACTATTTAAAATAAGATTATATATTTTTGTTGAATCTATTTCATAAAACCACACATTTCCATCAACTTTTCCAAATGGTGCTAAGTCTGCAAAGATTAACTTGTCCCAAGTTGAAGTAGGACCAAATGAAGTACAATCTGTTTTTATAGAAGCTGACTTTATTTGTATACCTTCACCAGTATTTTTATCTACTGCATCATATGAATGTGCTGTACCGTTTGTTCTAACAGCATTAAAAAAAATACAATATAATGCCTCACTGAACACATCTGGTACATTTAAATTTCTTCCACCAAATTGTTTTAAATCTGAATTTATATTTGTCCATTTACGAAAAATTTGCTTAAACTTTTTATAATCTTCCATGTCAAATTCATCGCCTAATACAATTGTTCCATCTTTTAATTTTACTTTAACTTGCTTCATATCTTTTTTCTATATATGAATTAATTCATTTTAAACAATATTTCTGGAGATATATTTAGAACATCACATATATCAAAAATCACTTCTAAAGAAACAGGTGTTACCATATTAGGAGCTTCAATATTACTCATATGTGTTCTACTAATGCCAATTCTTTCAGCTAATTCAATTTGTGTCATCTTTTTTAATTTTCTTTGCAATGAAATGTTTAGTCCTATTCTAATATATTTCTCTGAATGTTTATTATCCATATAATTCCTCCTCTTTGGGTATTTTATCTGATTTATGAATAGAATTAAACAAACTGTATCTTTGCATTATTTAATATATCAAATGCAAAAGCAAATCTCAGTATTGCCTTTTATCAGAGAAAAAAAGAGTGATTTCCAATCACTCCTTCTTATATGGTTATTTTATGTATTATCATTCTTTTCTAGAATTTTTAAAATTTCTTCTGCCAAAGTAGTTATCACTGGAACTGATACGGCATTTCCAGCTTGTTTATATAGCTGGGAATCAGGATATTTTTTTCCGTTAAATTCCTGTGGTAAATTATAACCTTCTCCAACTGGAAATCCCTGTAACTTGAATGTTTCAGTCGGTGTTAACTTTCTTATACCATCACTTACTTTGATTAATGGCACATTATGTCCTCCTGTTCCCATATTAGCTGTTAATGTAGGACAAACTCCACTTTTATTTTTCCTTACATACATACCTCTTCTACATTGATAAAATTGATACATCTCATCTATTTGTTCATCTAGGTTTATTCTGTTTTCTTTTTCTGATTTTTCAAATTCATCTAATGAGACAAAATAATTTGGGTATTTTTCCTTAGTATAATAGTACTTTTCAGCTTTTTCTTTAGTTAGGTCATAATTTATTACTTTCTTTATATCACTAACTCTTTCTTCTGAAGTTTTGTGTTTGCATAAGTTAGAAAGTACATCTTTATTATAAATATCAAACAGTTTAATATCTTTTTCATCAGATAAACCAATTATATAAATTCTTTCTCTATTTTGAGGGAGATCAGAATATTCCATTGTATTTAATACTTTTTCAAATATTTTATATCCACATCCCTCTAATTTTTCTTTAATAACTTTATAAGTTCTACCATTATCATGTGCTTGTAGGTTTTTCACATTTTCAAGAAAAAGAACTCTTGGTTTATAAAATTTCTCTCCTAACATTTCTATTAAATCTATAATATTTAAAAATAAATTTCCTCTTTCATCTTCAAAACCCTTTTGCTCTCCTGCTATACTAAAAGCTTGACAAGGGAATCCACCATTCAAAATGTCTATAGGCTCTTTTAAAATTATGTCATTGAGCCCTTCATAATATTTTCTTTCTTCATCGCTTGTAGCAAGTTCAGGATGTAATACTAATTTTATATCCCCTTGTAATAATTTATGTTTAAAATTATTTTTATATGTAGCACAAGCATAGTCATCTATTTCATTGGCCCATAATAACTTATAATGAGCATTTTTATTTTTTGCATTTTGAAATCCAAGACAGATTCCTCCAACTCCTGCAAACAAACTACCAACTGTATACTCTTTCATATCGCACCTCTTTCCCAATATATATATCATATCTATCCAAAAAATGCAAACCCTTAATTTGCATTTAATATTTTTTTCTACAAATATCATTTTCATCTATTACTTTGAAATTATTTTCTACAATCTCCCCAGTAAATTCTATATTGCTTTTTATGTATTTATCTAAATCAGTAAAATTATCTAAATAATAATAAGATTCTGGAATTATAAATTTATTTAAATAATTTTTTAAATCAACTAATGATATCTCTGATGTCATCTTAAATTTATTTATTGGTATTGCATATTTATAATTTTTAGATATATAATCATCAATTCTATTACTTACTTCACTATTATTTTTATATTTTTCTTTCCAGTCTTGTAAATTAATTCTCTTATCAAATTCTATATACCCTACAATTTTTTGGACCGGTTTACTAATATACAAATATGCATTTATTGGCTCAGTATAAAATTGATGTCTATATTCAAATATCTTTTTTCCGTTTCTTATCAAATCAAATATTTCTGGTTTTAAACTTAATAACATTGTATACATTCTTTACCTCAATAAATTTATAAAAATTCTAGTATATTTTATATCACAAAATATACTTTTTTTCTACAAATCTACAGATATTTATTGAAATAATTTTACTATTATTTTATATCAAACATCTGTTTTAATGTCAATAGTTTTTTTGATTTTTCCAAAAAAATTATCATAAGAATAACCATCTTTAATTCACACCCTTATTAGATTCAGCTTGTATTTTTCTAATAGATATAAATATTTCTACTAAAAAAAACTTTTCTATCTATTATGTCTCTTTATTACGATTTATCTCTTGCCACATTTCCAAATCAAGCTTTTTAGCAATTAAATCTCGTATCTTAATTTGCATTTTATATATAGCTTTCGTTAAGTTTAAAAGTTCTTGTCGTTTGCTTTCTGAAATTTGTGTCGCAAATTTGCAAATATGTTTTACATCTTTAAGCATACTTTGAACTTCTTTATTACTTTCACAATATGCATTAATAATTTCATCTTCCCCTTTTATTTTATAATTAGTTACTCTTTCATAAATTGCTGTATCTCTAATATATGGTGCAAGTCTTGTATAACAATAATTCTCCGCTTTAGCTTCAATTAAACTTCTTTCCTCATCAGAAAACCATACTTTTATACTTTTTCTTCTCTGACTTGGATTTAGATATCGTTTCATAATCAATCACCTCCTTTAATTCATTCCAAAAAATTCATCATAAATATATCCAGCTTCAATATATTTTTCTGTTAATTCCATTTTGTATTTTTCTAATAGTTCCAAATATTTTTGTTTAAAGCAATTTTTACATAGCCATTCTATTCCTTCTTTTGAAACAAATAATTTATCATTATTATAATAAGTTAAAGTGTTTCCTAAATTCTCTTGAACCATTTTTACCATTCCTCTATATATTGTATCTTTCTTTCTATGAAAATAATTTTCTAAATCTAAAAAGCATATATCTTCATTCCATAATGGTTTAGAATTTACTTTTAAGAACTCTTCATATACTTCTATTCTCATTTTGAAAAAATCTATATCAGCATCTATTTGTTTCTTTTCCGTTTGAAAATATACATATAATAACCAAAGATATCCTTCAAATAAAATATAATATCTTTTACTTCTAATTTTTTTACTTTGCCATCTACATGTAGGATGTTTTTTATTCATAACAGATATTGCTTTTCTCAAATCTTTGTGCGTTATTTCTTTTCCATTTTTTGTTTTAATATTTAATATTTTAAATTTATTCAGTATTTTCCAATAAGATAAAAATACTTTATCAAATTCATCCATAATTACTCTCATAATTAACCTCCATTTTCTATATTGATTTTTTATTTTATCAATTTTGTATTTTCTGAAATAGCGAAAGCGAATTTCAGAAAATTATGAGCAAATTTATTTGCTCCGAATAAAGTGGATTTTTAAGTGCCCTTTATTCGCCAGCGTGGTGTTTTGACACCCTTTTCGCTGTTTAGGGCAAAATGCCCT